>Ga0213866_10000089_pt1 | contig 71395 bp, 62 predicted proteins | sample PICome_11_FD_160079 | JGI IMG/M metagenome (GOLD analysis project Ga0213866, IMG submission 160079) | Coastal seawater microbial communities near Pivers Island, North Carolina, United States - PICO284 | ecosystem: Environmental > Aquatic > Marine > Coastal | place: USA: North Carolina...
CGTAGTCATATACTGCAATCCTCCAACAACGATCATTACAACAGCAGCCACAGCAGCAAGTGCAATCATTATTCCCATTACAGTATTTAGATAATTACTAAATCCCCCATTTCCAGATGTGATTGATGGGTCGAGGTATCCGTCGTAGTTGGCGAGAGGAGAGTATTTTGTAGTCTGAGAAAATGCAGAAAAAGGAATAAGAAAAAAGATTGCACAAAGAGTGGTTATTGTTATTTTTTTTAAAATATTCATTAATTAAAAATTAAAATCAGTGCCTCCAGAAGAACTAAAATCAAGCTTTACTCCAGCTCGAGATGCTTGAAATATTTTATCAGTATTTTTTATTTCAACATTTACCTGCGCTGTTCCTTTTGCATTTTCTGTATTTCTGAAAGTCATAATATTTTTCTGTCTTGAAACCCCGATGTTTTGATTATTCATGAACCAATTGTATGCAAGAGAAACGTCAGTGTCTGATTTTGTACTGAAATAATACGGAACTGCTTTAAATTCTACTTCTGTTCTGTCCAAAGAAAAACTTCCAGCAACTGCTTGTTCATAAAGAATTCCATATAACGGATTCTTTTCGTACATCACTATTTGAGGACTGTATTCTTGTATAAAAACAGAATTTTCAGAAGTTAAAGGAGAGCGAACAGCACTTACCTTTACTGTGATTTTCATATCTCTCTGTATCGCTCCTCCTGCATATTCAAAAACTTGTCGACCACTTCCCGATGCATTCGCAATGATAGAATCATTTTTGTACCACTTGTATACGAGGGTTTTAGGGTCAATCTTTCGGCCATTTGTATCAATAAAATTTGGTTCAGCAACAAAACGAATTACAGATTCATTTGTAAATAAAGAAGCTCCCTTATAAAGAGGTGGTGTGTATGTCTTTGCTTCATATAAAATATTTACTTCAGCAGGAGCTATTGTGAAAGTCTCTGTCAGAGTACCGCCATTTTCTTTATCAATAGTGACACGGATGTTCATTGTTTTTCCTGATTGAGGAGCTCTTACGCTGTACTTTTTAAGTCCCTGTCCACTTTCTTTTAATGATCCATCCACGTACCAACTAATCACAGCTTTATCTATATTTGTAGAAAAAATATTTACAGAAAGATCAACAAGTTGACCAGGCTGTGGAATTTCCGGAGACATTTTTTTTGAAACCTGTTCTTCTATCCCATTTGGAAGACCAGTATTTGAATCAATAATGCTTGATGATTGAGTTGCTTGATTCCCTAGTGCTTCTGCTACAGGGTCATAATCAAAAATAGGTTGGCCTTCTGGAAATTCAAAAGACTGAGCAAAAACAATTGTCGGCAAAATTAAAATAGAAAATATAAATAAAAGATATTTCATTAAAAATATTATACCTCACTTTTTATTTTATGTAGAAAAAATAAACGTATTACGCAGCTTTTGAGAATCCGTCAGTGTCATTGTTTCTGTTTGATAGATTCAATACCTTGTTTTGTCTAAGTTGCTCATCGTTGATACTAGGTCTTTCTTGAGAAGGGTTTCTTTTGGATCTAGTTACTCTGTTTAAGGCTGATTTTGCAACATTACCTCCAAAACCATCGGCAGAACTCGCTGCTCTGTTTTTTAAATTACTTTTTATTCCTTTCAATGCAACTCTTGTTTGTGCTGATCTTGCTAATTTGTCCCCTCCTTTACTTCTAGCTCTTTCAATAAAAGCACTTGTTTTTGTCGAACCTTTGCCCCGTGTTATTTTGCTTGTTGCAAGTGTTTTTACGTCAGAGACTAAACTCAGTGCACCTCCTTCTGTACGACTTTTATTTATGATAGCCACCGTCATTCCCCATGTTGCTGGCAGTGCGTCTAATCCTGGTATTAATTCAATTATCATTGAACCTAGAAACAAAACTCTATATTTAGATGATAAAACGTTTACTCCAGAAAAAATAAAGAACGCTATTGCAAAGAATAAATAAGCAAATAACATCATTACAATGACAGCCACTTGACCTATTGCTGGAATTAGATTTAATGCAACTCCAAGGAGGTCAAACATTGTGGCAATAAGAATATAAACCCACCCTCCCGCTTCTCCAATTTTTTGCGAAGAGTTTTCTATTTGCTCCGGTTTATTTCTAGCTGGCCGGACAATATTTTGATTTTGTTCTTTGTCTGCCATTTAATTTAGTTTATCTACTGTTCTTAAGGTCTTCTTTGGCTCTCTGTATTGCCAAAACTTGAGAAGGGTCAGATGTAATAATCTGGTCTTCAGTATATGAGGCAATTATTTTTATAGCAACGTGTTTTAGTCCTGCGAAAAATATTCCCTCCCCTACATCTGATTCCAGTAATAAGAATTTTTCTTCTTCTGTAAGATTGAAAGTTTTTTGAATAACTCCAATAGAAGACGGAGATTGTTTCATCAAAAGTTGAATTGAGGAGTTTGTGATAATAGGGAGACCATATGGAGATCTTAGGAAATCCTCAACGTCTTGAGTAATTGTAGAAATACCCAAATAATATTTTCGACCTCTTTTTGCAAGTCCATAAAGGAAAGAAGCAGTGTCTTCTGATTTCATCATCCACCATGCCTCATCGATTACCAGAAGCCTTTTCTTTAATTCCTTTCTAATTGCATTCCAAATGAAGTGAGTTACCAAATACATCGCAACAGGTTTTAGCTCATCTTCCATGTCTCTAAGAGAGAAGACAACGAATTTTTTATTGATATCAAGGTTTGTTGGTTTGTTTATAAATCCAGACCAAGTTCCTTTTGTGTACTTACCTAGTTTTTGTACAAGAGATTCTGCTCCTTCCATTCCAGCAAGAACAAGCTCAAAATCTGAAAGTAGAGGTGCTTCTGTATTACTAAAGTCAGCATCAGGAGTAATATCTTTTAGAGCGTAAGTTTCAGTAATAGCTCTGTCTATAATTGCGTCTTCCACAGGACTAAGGCCTCCAAGCATTATTCGGAAAAGACCCACAAGGTTTACAATATTTGATCGAAGTACATCTGCAGGAGATTCATCATCTCTTCGTGCTGGAAGGTCAAAAGGATTTATGTGGTGATCTGAAGTAAGAGAAATATTGAAATACCTTCCTCCCGTTGCTTCTGCCATATATTCGTATTCTCTTTCAGGGTCAAGAACAATTACGTCTGTATCAAACATAAGCGTTCGAAGAATTTCTAATTTAGTTGTATATGATTTTCCTGCTCCAGCTTTTGCAAAAGTTACAGAATTGTAGTTCTCAAGAGAAAATCTATCAAACAAAACAAGGCTAGAGTTGTGTCTGTTTATTCCATATAGAATTCCTTTATCAGAAGTAAGGTCAAAAGATATAAAAGGAAATAGACTTGAAAGAGGAGATGAATTTAGTTTTGAGTGAACACCAAGTAAGTCTTGTCCCAGAGGAATAATACTCTGAAAACCTTGTTCTTGTTGGAAAAGAGCTGGTTTTACATAAACAAGTTTTGATTCAAGAATAGATTTCATTTCAGATTCTAGCCTGTCCAGTTCTTCTTTGCTTTCTGCGTATATAGAAATATATAGACCAACATCAAATATTCTTTCTTGAGCTTGTTGAAGGTTATCTCTAAGTGCTTCAAGGTCTTGATATGCAGTATCTAGAACTGGATCACGTACAAGCCCCTTCTCTTCTCTTGAATGAATCTGACTTTGAACTTCTGCTACTTTCTTTTTAAATTGACGCAAAACTTTCGCAGTGTCTATTGGATGAACAAAGATAGATACATCAAAAACTTTATCCAAGTTTATGATAGGTGCAAACCATCCGTCATTTAGATATCTTGGATATGAAATAACAAAGAAACTTCTCACTATCTTGTCCCCTAGCTCAAGTTCTCTGGGAGTAACTTTCATTGCAGAAGGAGCAATTATGTCTTTCAATTCCAAAACACCAGCTTCATATATTTCTTGAGGAAGAAATGATGAAATGTTTGGCAGCTCTTTTTCTTTTTTTCCAAATCCGAAAATTCCCATATTAGTTTGCGTATTGATCTAGTGAGATTGGTTTCTCAATATCACCAGGGTTAAATAATTTGTAATAAACCTCAACGACTTCTTCTGTTCCAAGCTGAACTCCCCTAATTCCACTTCGTACAATTCCTTGAGATACAACAGAAACTCTTTGTTCTAGTTGAGTTCTATTTTCTTCGAAACTGTCACGACTTTCTTTTACTGCATCCTTTGCGGTTTTCTTAGAAAAGAATCCGCCTTTCTTTGAAAAATCTAATTTTGCTGGAGAGTAAGGTACCACTATGAAAAAAGATTTAGTCATAATGTTGGCATTGCTGGTAAAAGTTTTGATGAACTCTATGTATTCTTTGGTCTGAATCTTTAAAAGATCGTTTGTTTGTTCCTTCTCTTGATTCTCTAAAAGGGCTATATAAGGCCTTATATCAAGCCTTCTAGACTGTATAAAAATCTGAATACTGAAATTTAGTGAGTTAAGGAAGTTTTGGAATTGGAAGATTATAGATTGTTGTTCTTCTTCTGATTTAAGTGCAAAGTTTAATGCAGAAGTCATTATAATTGCACGCATAGAGCCATCTTTTAGTGTTATTATACCGTCTCTAACTTCTTGAATTGGTACAGAATCTTGAGTTGTTTTTGTGTTTGTCGCCATTTGTATTTTTATTATACATTACTCTTCGAGAGTTTCTTTAATATCGAGTCCCCATGAAAGATCTCGTAACTTACTTCCAGATATTTTAGGGACCTCAAGTGTTTGATATGTTTTTTTCTGTCTATTTTTTTTTGGTTTCTTTTGAGTCTTTCTCCATAGGTAAAGTTTTGGTGAGAAAAAATATTTAAAAGCCGATTCCACAACTTCTACCATCGGCTTTCCATTCACTTTATAGAAAGCTAGACCAATAAAGAATGCTAAAGTAGGAACAGCTACAGGTATTGCTAAAAATCTTGGTAAAAGAGTCCATAGAATAAAGGCAAAACCACTTCCCCCTGCTACATAAAGAAATTGTTTTAATGTAAGAGGGCCAAAAATTTTATCTTCTACTTCTATAAATTGTGGTACTTGATAGCGCATGACTTTGGAGTGAGTATTACACTTTTATTATAAAGTAAAAAACAATTCTTCGATACTTGGTAAGTGGATTTCAAAGATAAAACAAAATGTCACTACGTACTTTTTCAATCGCTGGTCCTCAGCTGCGCTTATGTCAAGAGAATTTTTCTGCGAAAAATTTCTATGACAACGCTTGCTTGCGTAGCGATCTCAAAAGCAGTAGTGACATTTTGTTTTATCTTTGAAATCCAACCTCTGAGCCACTCTCTCTAAACAGGCTCTCTGTAAGGATCATTGTCGTAATCTCTCTTCACTGGAGGTTTTGGTTGTGAAGTATTTCCATATCTTTGAACTTCAGGCTTTGTTTGTGTTGCTGATGTAAGCTTTTGATCCATTATTGGATGTTGTGGAGAAGGTTGCGGTATTACTGGAGGAACACTAGTATCTTGTGGGCCCGAATTGTTTACGATCGCTGGTGCCCCTGATTGATGGTTGTGTCCATGTGCAGGAACATCCGAAATTGAACCAGTTGGAAGATTTGCTGGAGCAGGAGATTCTTTATGGTGTGTGTTTAATGTGTAAGATTGCTCTGATAAGTTTGAACCTTCGTCTTCAGGGTCTTCAATTCCTTTTAGAACAGAGTCTCTGTCTGGAACATCTTCTATTATTTGACCAAATTCACTCATATCTATACCATCTTGAGTCAATTCTCTTAGAGTATCTTTGAGTTTTGAAAATATATTTCTATCTATATCTTCGACTATTTCTCTTGCAAGCAGGTCTGGTATTTCAGCCTCATTTTTTACATTAGATAGAAAATCTTCAGGCGAAGAAAGACCAAGCATAACAAGAAGAGTCTCTGTTTCCAGGTCAGCTCCTTGATCAACTCTAAGATTGTGTTTGTCCACAATTTTTCTAACAGTTTGTTCCCAACCTGATTTTGTAATCAAGTTTTGAATTTGTTGTGGAAGTTTTTTTAATTCTTCCGCTACAGTTTCTGTGATAAATGAATCCATATAGAATTAGTATATCAATAATTTATTTTAATTTCCCTTACTTATCCTTGTCTTCTTTTTTGTCACCCCCGTCGTCGCCCCCTTTCTTTTCGTCATCTTTGTAAAGTATTGCAGCAAGCTTACTTATCTCCTTCTTAGTATTTATTATGTTCTGTTGGTTCTCTATTTTTTCCTTTGCGAACTTAGCTTTCTCTTCATCGGTCATACTTGCCGCCTTTGCTTCCCTTTCCTCTAAATCCTTCTTTTCCTTTTCGTGCATCTTCTTCAACTCCTCTAATCCCTTTATGATCTCTTCAGCATCTTCTTTGTTCGCATCTCTCTTAACTTTATTCTTATCAGCTTTTCTTCGCTTCTTAGAAGACTCCCTTATCTTCGCTGCAGTTTCTGCGCCGCTTCTAAAGAATGATGAATCAAAAGCATCAGCTGCCCTACTCTCCAGATTCCTCTTGTTCTCCTCTTCTTTCGTATCAAGATCTTTAATTTTTGGTTTTCTTGCATCAATGTCATTCTGGTATCTTTCCTCGTATCTAAGCCTTCCTTTGTAATCTTGTGAATTCTCTCGAGCAGCAAGCATTTTCTTCTGAGTATCCATTTCTGATCGTATGTCAGAGATTTTTCTTTCATTGAGTGATTTTTCAAGAGATGAAATCTTCATCTTGGTCTCTTGTTCAAGCCTTTCCTCTGCTTCTGTTAGCGAGCCACTAGTGCTTCCAGCCTTAACCTCGGCAAGCCTTTTCATTTCATTCTTTGCTTCCTCCAATTCTGTCTTCTCTTTCTCTTTCTTCTTTTCTTCGTCTTCTAAACTAGAAATTCTAGCTTGCATTGGTGCAACAGATGCTTCTCTAGCATCTTTGCTTTCTTGAATCTTTTGCTCGTCATACGAGTTGCTTTCCCTAAGTCTATCTTTTTCAGCTCTAGTCTTCTCTTCCGTCTCTTTTATTACTCTATTTATCTGTTTTGAATCATTAGAAATCTTAGAACGATATCCTTTTGCTAGCTTATTTGAATTTAATTTATCTTCAGCATATCTTCCTGCTACTCCAACAAGACCTTTGCTTGTAACAAGATTTCCCATCTTAGAACTTTTTCTTACTCTTTCCAGGGCGCCACCCACTATTTCCCTATTCGCTACACCCGCAGCAAGTCTCGCAGGTTTTGTTGCAAAACTCCGTACATTTTTAGCCCAGCTCATTGCTGTTCCACTAAATCGATTTCCCAAAAATTTTCCAATTAAAACAGAAGAAAGAAGAAACCCTATAACCAAAGCAAAACTTATAATTGAACCGAACGCCCTTCTTATCTCTTTTGTTGCAGGATCTAGGCTTCCTTCTGATAAAGTTTGTAGTAATAAAGAAAAATTTGAAGATCCATTTTCTTCACCAAACAAGGCTAATGCAAATCCATCACTATTTATAATCTTCAATGTAACCCATAAGAACATTAGAAAAATTGGAGCATAAAAAGATTCTTTTATGAGCATGCTCCACCATTTTCCCGAATAAGATCTTGTTTGAGGAAGAATATCGGCAACAAAAGCTAAAGGAGAAAGAATCATTAAGATTATAAGCATCATGAATCTAAACAAAAGCATGAAAGATGCTAGAAGTAGTACAAAAATAGCCACCAATGTCATCACACTACCCCCTACTAATATCGGTATTTTTTGGTTCAAGCTTTTTTGGTTGAAAGATGCGAATGCATTTGAATATGTCCCACCAAAATTTCCCTCAACATCTTTTGCAAGAATTGTCTGAAGTCCAAAAGAACCCATTAAGTTTTCTCCTACTGACACTGATCCTCCGCCCTCATCTGTTGTTATTGCTTCTTTAAATTGTAATGCCAAAATATTCGAAGAATCTATAATTGCTTTTGTAATAAATAAACTAAAGTTTATTAAAACAGCTATTACAATAACCTTGCTAATAAGACTCCCTACTTTACTTGCTCCTGCATCTATAATTATTCTGATTGATGCATACAATAAAAGAAATATAAAAAGTATATTGGCTAAATCACGAAATACAGCCCAAATTTCATCGATGACAGATATTTTGTCCAACGTGTCTTTGATGTCAAAAACTAATATATTTAGAACAACATCAAAAAGGGTTCCCGCTAAATATAAAAAGAAAGATAGTATTGTGAAAGATGCATAAGAAACAGACACCATACAATTCATCCATCCTTCCGCAGAGAAAGGACTACAGTTTCCGGCGAATCCTGTTAGAAGGTCGTAGAGATTTCCTATAGAAGCAACAGACGAAGATACTTTGTCTGCCGCACTGCCAAAAAACCGCCCAATGGCCCTGACTGACTCATTAGTAAGAGTGTCAGGTTGTTCATCATCTCCTGGAGCAGCACTCACCACGCTCAACTCCATATTCCCAACAGAAACTGGAGCCAACGAAAAAGAAAAGACAAGCGCAATTAGTAAGAATATTTTAAAAATTTTTTTAGAACCCCAAGACATAGTTATAAGTACTATAAGTATAGCAAATACCTCGCACAAGTCTTTATGCGAGGTACTTTTTTGTTTGTTTATGGGGAAATCTTTTTATTGTCCAGAACCAGTGATTTCGTTTACCGCAATCTTTAGAAGTTGATTTACAAGAGCTGTAATGATTTCATCAAACTCATCAGCAATCAAAAGTCTTTGATTTGGATTGTCCAATCGGCTATTTACTTGAGCTTCTATGATAGATCCAGGAGAAGTAACTTTTCCATTTTCATCTTTGAATGAAAGAAATCCTTTACCCCAATCAAGCAATACTTTCTCTTGTCCTTGTGCATTTACAATTCGCGCATTTAATTCCGCTGTCGCAAGTGCTTCTGCTCCGTACGGGTTGTTTGCCGGATTTTGTGTTACTGAAAGGAAATCTTCGTATGAAAAAGTTTTTCCTGAAAGGAAGTTTTCGATATTTCCAGAAACTTCTGTGAAAGTACATTTTGATTCATCTCCAAAATTTCTATTTGCACGAGTTCTTATCCCCGCCTGTATATCAAGCTTGAATGGAGAACAAAGTAGCCCATCACTTATTTCTCCCAAGAATTGCCCAGCTTGCTCATCTGCAATATTCATAAAGAAATTTTTAGGATCATTTACAAAAACTGGCCCACCATCTTGAAAACCATTATTTATCCACTCAACAGTGGCTTGTCCAATATAATCAATAATCGCATTCACAAGACAAAAACCTATTGCATCCCAACTGGGTACAACAATACCTGTTACACCGAGAACACTTACTGATGTTCCTGATTCTTTCTTTTCCAAAATTACGTTTTCTACAGGAACTTGTTGTTTCAGTGCCCCAGCGACAACGTCAACAGCTGATCCAGCCGCATTTGTAATTGCTTGTTTTGCAATGTTTCCAAGAACTGCACCAATCGAACAAGAAGCTGCACCAGCAGCAACTCCTGCGGTGGCAGTAGCTGCACCCGTTGAATTGTTTGTTTGACTAGTTTGTTCTGTTTGAGTTCCTTGACCAGTCTGTCCCCCAGTTTCTTCTGCAAAAACATAAGAAGGAAAAGAAAAAGATATTGAAAGAATTGCACAGATAATAAAAATATTTCTAACTATTTTTTTTATTGGATGAGAATGTTCCATAAGTTACTAGGAGTTTCGTTGCTAAATATTATACCATTCCTTTTAAAATATTCTGCCAATGTTATATACAAATTTTGTTGTTCCGTTGCTGCGTTTTCATAATTCTTTATTGCAAAAAGTCCTTTTACTGGATCAGTTTCAGAAGTACTTATTTCTACTAATGACTGACCCACTACATTTAAATTGTTTATTATTTTTATGTGAGTGTCTGAAACAGATGTCGGTACAAGTAGTTTAGATAATTCTTTTCCAAAGTTTTTATAAGATTGAGAAAGAGTTTCTATATATAGTGTTTCATCCGGGATATTTATTTCGGCAATTTGATTTGTGTATTTATTTTGTATAAGCGCAAAATTATCCCCATAATTTTTCAGGCTTTCATTAGTAGATGCGACTACTGTAATGTCTTTTTTAGAATAAACATCATCTTCTTTTGTAATGGAATTAACATCTTGTGCTATCGCCTCCACTATCTCTGCTTGAGTTTTTACATTGTATGTCCCCTCTTGTTTAAACTTAATGTAATTATTGAAAAGGTTTTTTGAAAGGCTGTCTGTTATTGTTCCAGGGACGTAATGTTCATATATATTTTGGTCTAATTTATTTTCTTCTTTTCTTATCTCTTCTAGAGAGTCATTTGGCGCAGGTACAACGGGGCTTCTTCCTGCATCTACTTCCGCTCCGTCATTTGTTCCATCAGAATCAGAGTCTGGATTTTTTGGATCACTTCCCCATAAATCCTCCTGCCAATCTAAAAGACCATCAAGGTCAGTGTCTGTTGTGTCTGATTGTAAGTTTCTCTTTACGCTTATTCCAGAACTCAGATCTACTATTTGCTCAGGATTATTTTCTGAAGATTTTTTATCTATTATTGAGAAAGTTATTATTCCAGAAACAACCAGTACGGCACCGATAAAAAGTTTTGCTATGTTGTTGCTTGGGAGTTGCATTGTTGTTTAAAGTATAACAAAGAGACTTTTTTACAACTAGTGTATAATTGCTCTATATGATTAAGAAAATATTTTTTATAGCAATTTTATTTCTTTCTTTTGGTTTGTTTGCGAGTGTTTCTGAAGCAGCTTCTTTCAATAGGGATTTGGCCTTGAGATCTACTGGCACAGATGTTTTGGAATTACAAAAATGCCTAAATGAGTCTCCAGATACTGTTGTCGCACAAGAAGGTGCTGGTTCAATAGGAAATGAGACGGATTATTTTGGAGCACTCACCAAGGAGGCGGTTATAAAATATCAAAATAAATATTCTGCTGAGATTTTGGCTCCTGTTGGTTTAAAGCTCGGTTCTGGATTTGTAGGACCAAGTACTAGAGCTCATCTAAATAAAAATTGTGGTAATCAGGTTGCCGCAGAAACAGAAGAAGTAGAGACTGCAACACCTTTGCCAGTTGAGACAAGGCAAGAACTCGGGGCGCCTATAATAGACTCTATTTCACCAACAGAAGGATATGGCGGAGAAGAAATCACCATAAAAGGTAAAAATTTCGATGCTTTTAATGATATTTCAATATCTTTCTCTTCTAAGGATAGAATACAAAAAGTTCGTTCTAGTAATGGAGGAACAAGTATTACTTTTACTTTAGATGAAGATGTAACTCCCAAATTTCAAGAAGAAATAGACGGACTTGCGCAGAAGCTTTTAGATGCAATGCCTGGAACTAAAAAATGTGACAAAAAAGCAGTAAAAGAAGACGGAAAAACCAAGAAGGATAAAGACGGTAAGACTATTTATGAATATGTAAATTGTAAGTTGCAAAAAGCTCTAAAGCTTGGTCCAGCTGAATTAGCTAGAGTAAATAAAGTCATAGATAGATTTCCTGATATTCCTGTAAATATTTATGTTACAAACAAAGTCGGTCGAAGTAATGATGTGGAATTTAAATTATTAATGGAATCAATGTCTAGCTACCCTCATGACTAATAAAAACAAAGAAAGATACATTTCTATACTTATAATTTTTTTCGGAGTCCTATCTGCTTTTGGATATTATAAATATACAGTTTATGCACAAGGTGTGAGTACTGCTACTTTGATTGGAGGGACAACACTCGGAGCTACTGGTGTGTGTTGTGATGGAATAAAATTAGGTTTTTTTTCTGTAAAACCTCAAAATATTTTCATCTTGAGCGGAGAAGCATTGTGGACTCCTGGTCTATCTAGAACATTTGATCATTATAATCAGACATCTGCAGGATATTGTTCGCTTGGAAAGCTGCTTCCTGCCGTATGTTTTACTATTGCATCAGAGTGTACTGTGTCGGAGCCAATTCCACTCATTACCCTCCTCGGTACTGGTGGATCTTCTTGCGCTCTAGGACTTATTCAGTAGTAAGGTCTTTAGCGAGACTAAACCATTTTTCTGTGGAAAGTTCCTCTGCTCTAATGTTTTGAGGAACATCTAATTTTTGAAAAACATTTTCATCTGTACCTAGATTCTTCATAAGCCTTTTTCTTTTGTGCGCAAATCCTTTTTTCAAAACCTCAAAGAAGTCTTTTTCAGATACATTATTTTTTTCAAATTTATCTCGAGATATGTTTTCTATAGCAAGTATTGCAGAGTCTACTTTCGGTGCAGGCCTAAAGAGATTTTTCTTTACAGTCTTTATGTATTTTGGATATCCATATGCATCGACACTCACAGACAGGATGCTCCCTTTTTTGTCTTTCCTTACAATTCTTTCTGCCACTTCTTTTTGAATTAACACCGAAATAAGGTTCGGCTGAGTTTTATTTGAAAGAAAATATTCGAAAAAAGCTCCAGTAATGTAGTACGGAATATTTGCAATTATTTTATATTCCCCATCTTTTAGCTCGTGCTCTTGTGGTTCAAATTTTAGAATATCTCCTTCTGTTATGTTTAATTTTCCAGATTTTATTTCTTTTGAAAACTTTTCCTCAAGAAATGGAATAAGTAATCTATCTTTCTCCACCACAATTACCTTTCCTGCTCTTGTCAAAAGCTCCTCTGTAAGTATTCCTTTGCCTGGTCCAGCTTCGATGACTGTATCGGAGCTTTTTATGTCACTAGCGTCACATATAGAAATAATAGGCCCCTTTGTATAGAGAAAATTTTGTCCTAATGATTTTTTAGCTTTGAATGCCATTTGTTGTGCGAATGTTAGCATATTGGAGTTTAAATTGACAGCATATATTTTAAGTGATATAAAATGCAAAAGCACATTAATTAAATGAAATGAACCTATGAATCAAATAGTAAAAGGTCAGGGTTTGGACGAAGAATACCTACTGATCAGACTTTTTAATGCATGTCTCAACAATCCTGGCGGACGCTATCTAGATGCTTATTACGGAGATGATGAGGAGATTGAGCTTGCAGAAGAGATGTATGACGAGGAATGCGAAGGCTGCGTGCTTTCGCAAATTTTATTTCCATACCTAAAGGAAAGAGGATTCGATAGTTCATCCAGTGAGATATTTGAGGATATGTGGGAAGAAAACTCCATCGGACCACTACTCGATTTCTTGGGCGTAAGGTGCCAGAAAGAAGTAATCTATTTTCTAGATAGATTTCAGACAGATTTAGATTTTGGAAATACATTCGGCAGATGTCTGGAAGATAATAAAATCTCATTACCCAGTCACTACAAAGAACTTCTTGGAAAAATAAGAAAAGAAAAACACGAATCAAAAACATTAAAACAAAAAACTTAATGAAAAATCGAATTTAAAATCCAACCAGTCAATCGACTGGTTTTTTATTTAAAAATCAATAAAGATGCTTTTTGCAGAACTCTCGGTAATGTCTGGCCTTTCTTCATCTAGGTGCTCTATATCTATATCATCTAAAAATTCAGACGGAGCGTTTACTGATTGAGATCCAAAGACTGTTCTTATTCCGGCATAACTCAAAAATAGTTTTTTACGCGCACGAGTAAGGGCTACATAGAACAGCCTCCTCTCTTCTTCGTCATCATCTTTCTTTTCTCCATCTCTCTCGCTAGGAAATAGTCCTGCTTCAAGTCCTGTTATAAAAACATAATCAAACTCCAATCCTTTCGATGCATGTATTGTCATTAACTTCACTCCTCCGTTATCTTTTTCTAAAGAATCTTGATCTGTCGCAAGTGCCGCGTCCTCTAAAAGTTTTAGTATTCCTTCTTCTGTTTCAAATTCATCATACTTTTTTGCTAATGAAATTAATTCTTTTACGTTATCTATTTTTTCTATATCTTCTGCTTTTTTATAAACTGCATATAAACCACTTTCTTCAAGAGCTGCTTGTATTGTGTCACTTACTTTTTTCTCTTCAGAAACTTTTTTTATTTTAGAAAGAATTTGTCTAAAATGTGCAGCAGAGATTTTAGCTTTTCCTGACAGCTCATTTTCTTTTCCTTCGCATATCTTTAAGTAACTAACCTTCCCTATTCCGCGAGTCGGATTGTTTATTATTCTTCCAGTAGAAGCCATGTCAGCAGGATTTAAAGCAGCTTTTACATAACTCAAAACATCCTTAACCTCCTTTCTGTCAAAAAATCTCGTACCTAAAACTTGATATGAAATCCCTGCCCTAAGAAAAGCTTCCTCCAAAACTCTTGATTGAAAATTTGCTCTGTATAAAACTGCAATTTCCTTTGGATCAGTTCCTTCTCTTATTAAATTATCAGAACTCTCCGCTATAAAACGCGCTTCATCATATTCATCGAAACCATTATAGAGTGTAACCTTGTCCCCTTCCGCATTGTTTGTGAAAAGATTTTTCTCACGACGCATTTTATTTTTTGAAATAACATCATTGGCAATAGAAAGAATTCTTTTTGTTGATCTGTAATTTTCTTCCAGGATAACTTCATGAGCATTTGGATAATCTTTTTCAAAATGAAGAAGATTTTTTATGCTCGCTCCTCTCCATGTATAAATATTTTGATCTATGTCTCCTACTACACATAAGTTTTTATTTTTTTCAGCCAGAAGTTTTGTAATCATGTATTGCACTTCGTTTGTGTCTTGGTACTCATCCACATGAATATATTTCCAGATGTTTTGATAGTACTCTCTAATGTCTTCGTGATTTTTTAGTATAAGCGCCGTCTTTATTAGAAGGTCATCAAAATCAAGAGCCCCCTCTTCCTTTAATTGTTTTTCATAAGCTCTCCATGCCACTACTACAGCTTCTTTTATATAGCTATATTCGTCACGCATTTCATATTCTGCAAAAGTATTCATCTCCCCTTTTTCTCTGGAGATAATACCGAGTATCTTTTTTGGTTCGTATTGTTTTGGATCAAAGTCTGCTTTCTTTAAAGCATCACGCACTATTTTTATAGAATCAGCACGGTCATAAATTGTAAATTGCTTCGGTAATCCAAGTAGTCGATGCTGCTCTCTTAGTATGTGTACACCGAGTGAATGAAAAGTTCTTATCATTGGTCTTTCATTGTTTGATATTGGATTATTGAAATCTCTGTCTGAAGACAATAGAGAAAAAACCCTTTCTTTCATTTCTTTGGCCGCTTTGTTTGTGAAAGTTATTGCAAGGATACTAGATGGAGTTACCCCTTCTTTTATAATATGTAGAATTCTATGGGTAAGGGTCTTTGTTTTTCCTGCCCCTGCTCCTGCAATTATGAGCAATGGACCTTCTGTTTTTAAGACTGCTTCTTTTTGTGCTGGGTTGAGACCATCGAGATATGACATCTAAGTATATTAACACGAAAAAACTATTTTTATGAAATAAGTTTTGAATGTAGTCAAATATATTGTATATGTTTATAGGCTCATTGACGCTCTTTTGTAGGCTGATAGGATATATATAAGTAGTTTTTCAGATAGAAAAGGGGTTTTCAGGAAAGACAGAATCTAGACTAAAAAAAGGCTTATCAAAATTCAAGATAAAGACGGCATTCCTTCCATTTGTGGAAAGAATCAGCCTGATAATACGTTGAAAAAAGGGATAAAAAGACGAAATACAGCTTTCGCCGCTTTTTTGTTTTCTGTAATTACTGTATCTGGATACGTATTATTTGCCAAAACTCTCTCTTTAGAAAGTCTAAAAATAGTTCATGCGCAAGATATTTTTGTTAATGAGATATCTTACAACTCACAAAACGTAGCTATTTTACAGGCGGCCATTCACACCGATCCAAATCCGGCTAAAGGAGGTGGAGAAATAAGTATTGTAGATAATGTTGCCCTACAGTCCCAATCCGGAGTAAGTGGAACAATTGTTGAAATTAATGAAAGAAAGAGCGATCAGATTGCTATTTACGAAGTACGCGAAGGAGATTCCCTTTCACAAATTGCTGAAATGTTTGGTGTAACCACAAATACTATTAGATGGGCTAATGATTTTGAAGGAGCTATTTCTCCTGGGCAGACACTTGTTATTTTGCCTATTACTGGAATTACACACGTTGTTAAGAGTGGAGGTACTATTGAAGATATCGCAGAAATTTACGATGCCGACATAAAAGAAATCGCATTATTTAACGGAATTTCTGTAGACGCTGCGCTTAAGCCTGGAGATAAAATTTTGGTTCCAAATGCGGTACCTCTTTCAGAAAGTCATAATCATAATCATGATAGTGATTCTGGTAAAAAAGTTGTTGTTAAAGCTAGTGTAACTTCAGGAACTACTTCATACAGTGGTTACTACATGAGACCTCTGTCTGGTGGAATAAAAACACAAGGTATTCATGGATACAATGCGGTAGATATCGGTGCTCCAGTTGGTACAACAGTTTATGCTTCGGCTTCAGGTACGGTTATTGTGAGTAAGCAAGGAGGCTGGAATGGTGGATATGGTAGTTATATTGTTATAAAGCATAGTAATGGCACTCAAACTCTATACGCTCACCTAAGTTCAAATGTTGCAGGAGTTGGTCAATTTGTAACACAAGGTCAAGTAATTGGTTATGTTGGAAATACTGGACGGTCAACAGGAGCACATCTTCACTTTGAAATTCGAGGAGCAAAGAATCCATTTTAATAAAAATATAAATCTCTTTTAAAAAATCCGTCGCCAGCGGGTTTTTTATTTTATAATCTATCCACTATTTATTTTTTGTCTATATTGAAGTGCTTCTAGTATGTGATTTTTATTTATCTTTTCGCTAGACTCTAAGTCAGCAATAGTTCTCGATACTCTCATCACCTTGTGGTACCCTCTTGGAGATAGGTTCAATTTTTCAGCAGCTTTATTTAAAATACTCTCTGCCTCTTTTTCTATTTCAAATAAATTTTCTATTTCTTTTGAGTGTACATTTCCATTAAAAATATTTTCATTTTTAAATCTATTGTTTTGAATTTTGTGACAATCTAATATTGGTTTGTATAAATTGTCAGGTTTATTTTCTGTCTTTTTAAGTAATAAAGAATGATTTATTTCAGACACTTCAATCCACATATCGATTCTATCCATTATTGGTCCAGATATTTTCTTTTGATAATTTATGACTTGATGGGCGGAACATGTGCATGATTGTTTCTTGGAACCAAAAAAACCACAAGGACAAGGATTTAAAGCGGCTATTAATATAAAGTTTGCGGGGAAGGTCGTGCTTCCTTGTACTCTTGAGATTGTAATAGACTTATCTTCAAGAGGCTGTCTGAGTGATTCAATGACTCTTTTATCAAACTCTGGAAATTCATCCATAAACAATACTCCGTTATGTGAAAGAGTTATTTCTCCTGGCTTTGGAATATTGCCGCCACCAACAATAGATATGTAGGATGAAGTGTGATGAGGAGACCTAAAAGGAGGATTTGTAATGATTGATTTTTTTAATATTCCGGCAACAGAATGTATTGATGTTGTTTCTAGAGATTGTTCAAAAGACATTGGAGGCAAAAGTGATTGAAATGATTTTGCTAAGAGCGTTTTGCCAGTCCCTGGAGGACCAAAGAGTGCCACATTGTGCTTACCTGCCGCTGCTATTTGAAGGGCACGCTTCGCGTGCCCTTGCTCTTTTATATGAGATAAATTAGGAATCTTTTCAGGAATATTTATGATAGTCCTACCTTGCAAGGCAATTTCTATCTTCTTGGAAGTTTTCTTATTTAAGTTCACATGTTCTATAATCTCCCTCAGACTTTTTGCTGGATATATTTTAATTCCATCTATCAGACCAGCCTCTTCCCTGTTTTCATACGGAATATAAATTTCTTCAAAATTATTTTCTTTTGCAAAACGAACTAAAGGCAACACCCCGTTACTTTTTTGAATCTTTCCATTTAAAGAAAGCTCCCCTATAAATATTTTGCCAACAGGATTGAAATCTATTTCTCCAGATGCCAACAAATACCCGATTGCAATTGCAATATCAAATAGTGGGCCAGTCTTTTTGGAGTGTGCCGGAGCAAGTGATATTAAAACTTTTTCATTTTTCTGCTTAGGAGAAGTAAAACCAGAATTTTTAATGGCAGCAGATACTCTGTCTCTAGACTCGTCTACTGCCTTGTCCCCTAGACCAACAATAGAAAAAGAATGAAGACCTTTTGAAATATCTATCTCCACATCTATTTTTTGTGCATCAAGAAGTAGATGTTGTGCACTATAAATTCTAACAAAAGACATCCAAGTATTTTACTTGGATGTCTCTAAAGTTTTTTTAAATAAATAATAAAATATTATTTATTATCATGCTCCATACAGTTCCTTGCCGCAGGATTTGCTTCTAGTCTGCCTTTCTCCATTTCTTCGGCTCCATTTTCGCAGATTCCGTACTTTCCAGATTCGATTTTTTCTAGAGCATGATTTACATCAAGCAATTGCTTCTCTAGTTGTTTTAGTATCCCCGTGTTTGTTTCATACTCCTCGATATTGTCAGCTCTTTTGTTTGGGTCTACTTCCCTTGCATTTATGTTGCTTGGAGTTGCTTCCCAATCATCTGGATTGTCAGGATTAATCCTGCCGACAGTATTTAACTCTCCTTCTAATTTATTTTTTTCTTCAACAAGTTTCCCTTTGAAGTATTCTAAGTCTTTATTTTCCATGCATTGATTATATCAATAGCAATAAAAAAGACCAGAATTTTATTTCTGGTCTTCCTAATATCCTACACATTATCGTATCAACCTCGCCGCTCTCAACCTCTTTATCACTTCATCGAGCGTTTGATCTGTTGTTGTCATCAAAAGTGTATTTTTATCTATAAAAGTATAGAAGAATAAAGTCTTTCCTTCAGAGTTCTCTATAAATCTAATGTCTCTGTTGTTCAGTACTGCATCTTTAAAATCTCTTGGATCATAATTTGGTAGTTCTACCGCCACACTCTCTGTTGAAGTTGCAATATCCTCTGTAGAAGTTTCCGGAGTTGTTGTAGAAGTATCTGCTGTTGCGTCTGTTGTTGTTGATATTTCGTCGGTAGTACTTGCCGTGTCAGTAACCTCTACTGCCTCCTCGGGAATATCATTTGGATTTATTGCCTCAAAGTTTTTGTAAAAAATAGGAGTTATATCTCGTACCAAAGTTTTTTCCCATTCAAGCATACTTATAAAAGCATTTTCATAATCATCTACTTTAAATAATATGAAAGGGTCATTTTCTTCTGGCAATGAATATGTTCCTAGCAGGAATTCTTTATTCAAAGATCTTGTTAAGCGTCCCGGAGGTATTGCTCCTATAAAATAGAAAAAGTCTTCAGTGTTTAATGCAGCTTTTTTTGTTTCAATCCCCTTCGCTGTCTCTACTTCCACAGTCTTTGTTAAAAATATTTCTCTTATATTTTCTGGAGTAAATCTTGAATCAAGAGCTTGTCTCATCTTTGCGATTACCTCACTCTTGTTTTTATCTCCTGCGATTACTTCTATTTGAGAGTTTGTTTCTATTATTGGCGGACGAATAAGTGCAACTTTCGTCTCTATTGGTCGTGATTTTTGCCACAAATAAGCTCCATAGCTAATTCCCCCACCAAGCACTACCAGCAAAATAGCGATAAGAATTTTCTTCATGTTAACAGGAGATTTTATAGATCTTTTTGTTTCCTGTACTTTTATTTTTTCTTTTTTCTTTTGCTCACTTAAAACTATTCTTGCAACAGATGCATTTTGATTTTGCATTGCTTCCTTTACATCATCCTCATAAGTTCTTAGGGGTTTTATTAAAAGACTGTCAGCTGGACCTTTTGGTATGTCTAGTGGAGGCTGAACCTCTTCTTTTTTTTGAGTAGGAATAATCACCGGTGTTTTCATTGTTTGCTTCTCTGCTTCTGATTTTGGAATATTTTCATCTACCTTTTGTGTAATTACCGGAGGAGTATTGTCTAGGGTTTTTTCTACGGGTTTTGTTTCAAGGGTTGTAACCTCAGGTTTTGTTTCAGGAGTTGAGTTTGGATAAGTTACTTTTAAAGAATCAGGTAAAGGAGAATTCTGATTTGGAATTTTATTATCTAAAGGAGTTGTATTGTTTTCTTCTCGAGGAGGCATATGCATTATTGTATCAAAAAACTTTTGTATTGATACTGTGTAAAAAACAAAAAGACGCTAAGTCCTCTTTAAGTTGCCCCGCATCAAAGCGTTGTCATAGAAATTTTTCGTAGAAAATTTTATTGACATAAGCAATAGTGCGGATCAGCAACTGAAAGAGGACTTAGCGTCTTTTTGTTTTTACCAGAATGGTATAAATCTTTAAATCAAAACTACTTTTTCTTTGAAGTTTTGTTCGAAGAGTTGTTGCGGGTAGAAGGAGTTCTTCTCCGGCTTGTTCTTGATGTCGGTCTCTTCGATTCTTTAATCAAAAATCTTTCTAAATCAAGATCAAAATCTATAAAATCATCTGCAACTTCTACAAGTTTATGAGATGAAGATCTTCCAAAAGATCCTGCTTCTACCTGACATCCTTGCATTTTCAAGTATTCAACAAGAGGTATAAAATCACCGTCTCCTGAAATGATAATAATAGTATCTAGTTTCGAAGACATCTTTATTGCATCTACTGCAAGACCTACGTCCCAGTCAGCTTTTTTAGCTCCACCTGAGAAAACTTGCAAGTCTTTTGTCTTAGTTTCGATTCCCATCTTTAAAAGTGCATCGAAAAAACTACTTTCTTCTCCAGAATCTGAAGTAATAACGTATGCAATTGCTCTAATAAGTGTTCTGTCTGCTAGTACTTCTTCAAGTACTGCTCCGAAATTAACCTTTCTTTGATATAAGTTTTTTGCTGAGTGGTATAGGTTTTGTGCATCTATAAAAATTCCAACTCGCTGTTCCTTATGTTTGATAACAGCCATAATGTATTTATATGTAAATTATTTATTAAAAATTGTTTTAAACGAATTATTTAAACTCATGCTTTATTATATATGAAAATAAGTAATTAAAAACCGAGTCTATGACTCGGTTTTTAATTAAACTCGACTCTTAAGTCCTAGTTTCTTTGTGATTGCTTTGTATCGCTTTACGTCCTTTCTCTCTAAGTATCGTAGGTGCTTTTGTCTTGTTGCAACCATTCCGAGTAAACCACGTCGAGAAGATACGTCTTTCGGATGCTTCTTAAGGTGTTTTGCTAGTTCTTCGATTTCTTTCGATAGAATTGCAGCCTGAGCCTCCGGAGAACCTGTATCTGTATCGTGAATACGTGTTTCCTTCAATGTATTTTCTTTCTTTCTTTTTGTAAGCATGGTCAGGACATTCTAACATAAATAAAAAAAAATGCAAGCTTTTTACCTACTAGAGTCTTAAAAATGGCTCTATTTCATGGTTTTTTTAGTTTTTTATCATCTTAAATTAGATATTTTTAAGGGTTAATTTTAGATACTTTTTATTAATATGTTTTTAAACAAATAGAACATTGATATATGAAAATATTGAACATAATAGGATTATTAAAGAAGTATTTGATGACGTCCAAAGGTCAATTTACTGGAGTCGTTAGTATTTTGAGGAAAAATAAGAGTCATGTGTACTGCACAGGAATCATGGACAGTAGATATATATGTACAAAAGCCGATTCTGATAGCAATAAAATCATAAAGCTGTTCCACAACTACAACTTGCTCCCTGTCGGAGACATGATAGAGATCGATGGATGCTTATATAATGAAGTAAAAATTATTAGTTCTCGACATATTCAGATTCCAGAGTGGCTTCGTCTAAGGAAAATAGAAGAATTACTCGATAAGGTAAGTGGTGATTTACACGAATCTGTTTTTGGAATTGAGGGTATTAGCTCCAGAAAGCGTCTTAAAAGCGTTTGTAATCCAAACTTTCCTCAAATGTTGCCTTGACTTTATTTTATATACAGTGTATTGTCTTGGAAGAAAGAGTGTGTCATCAATTCCTGCCCGGCCTCACCAGGCCAATGAGTGCGCTCATACCGCACACCCGCTCCCTAGTTGCTTTATGCGACTAGGGAGCTTTCTTTTGTTTGTGATAAAATTATTGTGCGACGCATTCTGCGGGAGATAAATTTATCTTTCATATTCATTCTTTAAATAATCCATGAGCACTTCAAAAGTAACAGAAATAGAAAAATACAAACGCGAGTTTTTGGAGTACATCGAAATAGAGCGTGGACGAAGTATTTTGACAGTAGAAAATTACAATCGCTACCTGTCTCGTTTTATTGAATTTGGAAAAATTAAAAACGCTCGAGATATAAATGAAAATATTTTGCGAGAGTTTAGATTGTGGCTCAACAGACAGCCTGCCAAAACAGAAAATGGCAGAGTTCAGACTCTAAAAAAACGTACACAAAACTATTACCTTATTGCCCTCCGAGCTTTTCTAAAGTATTTGGCAAAGCGAGGTGTATCTTCGCTTTCTCCCGAACAAATAGAACTTGCAAAAACTCCAGGACGAGAACTCGATCTTATGACAGAAAAAGAGCTTGCTCGCCTACTTGATGCTCCTGATACAAAAGATTTAAAAGGTTTACGCGACAAAGCAATTTTGGAACTTTTCTTTTCGACAGGATTGCGTGTATCCGAGCTTTGTTCTTTAGATCAAGATTTGGATTTGGATAGAGATGAATTTTCAATTCGAGGGAAAGGAGATAAGGTTCGTGTTGTTTTTGTTTCAGAAGAGGCGCGCACTGCCGTGCGCGCCTACCTCGCAAAGCGCGACGACTTCGACGAAGCACTTTTTGTACAAGTAGCAGGAAAAAAAGTCATGCAAAAACGCAATTCCATCAGACTGACTCCCCGCTCAATAGAACGTATTGTAAAATTTTATGCAACCAAATCTGGTATTTCAAAAAAAGTTACACCTCACGTTATCCGACACAGCTTTGCTACGGACCTTCTTTCAAATGGTGCAGATTTGCGTTCCGTCCAAGCATTACTTGGTCACGCCAACATCACAACCACTCAAGTCTATACTCACGTCACCGACAAGCACTTACGCGACATTCATAAAAAGTTTCATCGGAAGAGAGGCGAATAAAATAGAAAAGGATGGAGTGTTTTCACACTCCATCCTGTCGAGACTTACCCGATATTCTAACGGGCACAACCGAATTTTCTACGTCGACATATCAAACAATAGTTTTACGGATGCCTTCAAGGCGGCCTCGGGACATTGTTAGAAGAATTTACCCCAATAGAATTTCTCCCAACTCAGTTTCGCTGTCTCTGTTGTGCAACTTTTTTAGTTATATAAAATGCACCTCTCTATGTCAATTTTATTATATGTTAAAATCAATTCATGAAAAAAACTCTCCGCCTAATTTCCTGGAACGTAAACGGTATTCGAGCGTGGCACAAAAAAGGCGTATCAGACTTCTTTTTCAAAGAAAAGCCAGATTTCTTTTGTTTGCAAGAAATAAAGGCAGAAGAAGAACAAATTCCAGAGGAAATTGTGGAGGTCGATGGATATCATGCTTTTTTTGAGTCTTCGAAGATGAGAAAAGGATATAGCGGGGTGGCGATCTATAGTAAGCATGAGCCAGAAAAAATAGACACCGGCGTAGGGGTTCCGGAGCTTGATAAGGAAGGAAGGTTCCTTGCCCTTCATTTTGGAGATTTTGTTGTGATTACTTGCTACTTCCCTAATGGAGGAGGTGGTCCAGAGCGTTTGGAGTATAAATTGAAATACTACGATGCATTTTTTAAATACGTCGAGAAATTAAAGAAAAAAGGAAAGAAAGTAATTTTCTGTGGAGATGTAAATACTGCACACGCGGAAATAGACCTAGCGCGCCCAAAAGAAAACAGAGAAAATACAGGGTTTCTTCCAATAGAGCGAGCATGGATAGATAAGTTAATTTCAAAAGATTGGATAGATACTTTTAGATATAAAAATCCAGATGCTACAGATAGGTATTCGTATTGGGATATGAAAAGTAGAGCACGCGATAGAAATGTTGGATGGCGAATAGATTACTTTTTTGTTTCACCAAATTTAGAAAAAGAAATTGTTAAAGCAGATATTTTAGATAAAGTTGAGGGTTCTGATCATTGTCCTGTTGAATTAGAGATAAGCATTTAAAGCTTATAAACAAAGCTCCAAATACAAATGTCTTTTATAAAGGACACTTATCCCCATCCCTGTCCTTTACATGTCTTTTACAGATTGCCATAATAACTTCAGAACATAGTTCTTTCAAATAAATAGTTCGTTCTTTATGTTTTATATATGAAGCTTTGCTTTCAACCTTTTGATCTTCGCACATATTGGGAATTTTTTAACCCTGTCAAAAAGTGATTGGAAAACCGTTAGGTTTCAGCAAGACTTTTATGTAAAACCAAATAAGACCATTTGGCAAAATTAGTTAAATAGAGCCCCTTAAAAATTTTAACTTCATTCGTCTCCAACGTCTCCATTCGCCAAAGTGGTCTAACCCCTCAAAAGCCCCTCAACATTCTGCAGAACTTTCGTTCCTCATAATGTTGAGGGGCTTTTTTATTTAATACATTTTATTTAATTTTAATAAAATCGAGACCCTAAACTAAGAAACCTGATGTTTTTTCCTAAGCTTCTTTATTTCAATTTCCTCTTCATCTTCAAGTCTAGCCTTCCCTTTATCTCCCAACTCCTTCAGATCTTTAAAAGAAAGCTTCTTAAGCTCCTCTACTCTTCTTTTCTGGTGTTCCACTGTATTTTTTTCCGGATCATCCAGCACTTCATCAAGAAGTATGTGAAGAATTAAACCTATTTCTGGCCCAGCTTTTATTTCGCACTCATTCATTAGAGTATTTCCATCAACCGCAAGCATCTTTACAGAAAGAGGTGCACGCAAAGCCTCGTCAATCATTGATTTGTACTTTCTCAGTCTATAAGGCTCTTCTTTTGGTCTCCCCGTCCCTATTCTGTCGCAAATACGAAGGTTTATAAGATTCCATATGTTATCTTCCCCTACTTTTGTAATGATTCTTCGTACAGCAGATAATGTAATTTCATCAGGATCAGAAAAAAACATATGCCATCTCACCAATTTTCTTACGTTTTTAACTATCTCTTTTGAATAATTTAATTCTGTGAGTATTTCGTGAGCCATTTGCGCCCCTACTACCTCGTGATTATGAAAAGAAGTTGCACCGTTTCCAGAAACTCTTTTTGTTCTAGGCTTTGCTATGTCGTGCAATAAAGCAGAAAGTCTTATTTCAAAAGGATATTCTTTATCTGCTGCGTGTTGCAGTGACCGAAGGCAATGCTCCCAAACATCGTATTTATGGGCTTGTTTGTTTTGTTCCACGCCTACCATTTCTTCGAGTAAAGGAGAAATATACCTCAGAAGATTCATCCGTTGAAGTAATTCAAGAGCAATCATTGGGTTTTTTGAATTGATTATTTTTGTGAATTCATCACGAATTCTCTCTTTTGAGATGTGCTCTAAGTCACTACCCTTTTCCTGAATAGATTTAAGAGTCTCGCTCTCAATTGCAAAGCCCAATTCTGCCATAAAACGGACCGCTCTTAAGATTCTAAGTGCATCTTCGGTGAATCTCTCATCTGGATTACCGACGGTTCTTATAAGTCCATTTTGAAGGTCTTTCTCACCTCCAAACAAATCTACTACTTCCCCATCTTTACCAAGTGCTAATGCGTTTATAGTAAAGTCTCTTCTCATCAAGTCATCTTCTATTTTTGTACTAAAAATAACACTATCTGGATGTCTGTGGTCGCTGTACTTCCCCTCTTTTCTGTAAGGAGTTATTTCTACTACTTTTAGCTTTATGTCTTCCGAGTCAGTTTTTACCCCTACTGTTCCAAAAGAGTTTTCATAAAAAGAATCAGGAAATATTTTTTGTATTTCTTCAGGTGTTGCATTTGTTGTAATGTCCCAGTCTTTAGGCTCTTTTCCTAAAAGTAAGTCCCGTACAGAACCACCAACTAGAAAAGCTTCAAAATCAGCATCTCTCAGCTCATCTGTTATTCGTGAAACCTCTTTTGGAACATCGTATTTCATAAGCAGATTCTAGTATATCTTTTGATTTTTCCCTAATATAATGTATGATTTCGGGGTCGATTGCACCCGTGGTGAAATGGATATCACAACGGTCTTCGGAACCGTCGTTGGGGGTTCGAGTCCCTCCGGGTGCACAATTAGATGGATATTGAGTTGATAGTCAAATTAAAGTATTATTTGTTGATAGTTTTGCGGGTATAGTTTAGTGGTAGAACACGTCCTTGCCAAGGATGAAACGGGAGTTCGATTCTCCCTATCCGCACATTTCAGAAGTATCATTTCTCTTTTGGTAGCTTATGTGTCAGACATTTTATCTTAGGTAAAATGTCTTTTATTTTGTTTTTACTTACCAGTTCCCTAGAATTACTCATAAAAGACTTTTATAGGACATCTTATTGATTATCCTTGTTTATGATCTAAATTGTGGAAAACACGGTGAAATATGTGTATATCTGTGGAAAACTGTGGATAACTCTGTGGATATGTGTATAAAAGACAAGATTTTGAACTATTTTGTCCATAATATGAGCAAAACCCTATTTATTGAGTTGTTTTTGTTTATGTTTCACGTGAAACTATAAAAAGGTTATTCCATGAAACCAAAAATAAGGTAAAAGTGCCAATTTAAAGACAAAATCAGTAAAAATAGGTGTTATTCATGAAACAGGTTCAGTTGCGTTACTGCATCCAGTGTTTTTAATGTGTTTATCGTGAAATTTAGAATTTTTTTAATTTAAATACATATTGTTTATGTTATTTATGAAACATGTATACAAACAGGGAATTAGGGGCAATCGGAGAGCGTATTGCAGAAAGATGGCTTGTTCAAAATGATTACTATGTAATTGAGAAGAATTTCTATGCCAAAGGGTCAGAAATAGACATTATAGCCACAAAAGAGGACAGTATTCACTTTATTGAAGTTAAAACTGTTATTCATGAAACATTTAAAAACAGACAAAATGTTATTCATGAAACAAAAAAAGATCCAAAAAACACCAATTTAAAGGCAAAGTCAGGGAAAATAGATGTTATTCATGAAACAAAAGGATTTTATAGACCAGAAGATAAGGTAGATGTTTTTAAGTTGAGGCGCATGAAATGGGGAATAAGGCAGTATCTGTACTTAAAAGACATAAAAGATATGCCCATATTTATAGATGTTATTGCTATTGTTTTATATAAAAAAGAGGGGAATTGGATAGCAGATGTGAAATGTATAGATAATGTGATTATTGAGTAGATTAGAAGCAAAAATATATTTAAGGAATAAAGTGTTATTCATGAAACCATTCTATTTATATTAGGTATTGTTATTACTTCAGTATTAAAGCAATTGGTCCCATTAGACTAGACATATTCCTATATATTCCATTGAATATTAGCTTAAAGTAGTGTACTATTTCAGAGTTGTTAATATCTTTTTACAGGTATAAACGGAGTGTGGTGTAACGGCTAACATTCTCGCTTTGGGAGCGAGCGACTCCGGGTTCGAATCCCGGCACTCCGACAAATTAGATTTCAGGTGTTTTTCAATAATTTGTGGGTATTTTGTAAGTGTTTCCAAGGTATTTGAGGTATACGGAAGCATTGACTTTCATATATATCTGTGATATTCTATTACAGAAATTACTTTGAAACAAAATTACCAAAACAGAAAATATCATGTGTTTTTTGAGAAAAACATTAGGTATTTTCTGTTTTGGTAATCTCGCCATCCAAACGACAGAAAGATTGATTAGAATCTATTTAAGATTTAAGAAATTTTTCTGATAAATTAAACCAAAAGGCGAGTTTAATGAAGTCATGAATACTATTGCAAGAAAAATTCCTCTCGGAATTCCGGCCTATCCTTCAATGAGTGTAGATAGAGTGATCACACACTCACATTCACATGCAGACGAAATCCTTGGAATTATGGCTCTTCGTCATACATTCGAGGGAAGAAAACAATTTCCAGGAATTGCCAAGGCGTCCATGGGCTACATGTCCACGGGAACCTTACCAAAAGATAAGGATTGGAAGAGTTTCCCTGGAAAGATTTTCATCGGATGTGGCGGAAGCCCATTTGATGAGCACAGCCTTAGTCGGAATCTCCAGGAGAAATACTGTGCTGCCACCCTTGTGGGTAGGCAGTTGGAGATCCTTAGGTTGCCTCAGTGGGAAAAAGTCATGGATTTTGCCCTGAGGGAGGATAACTACAAAGTTAATCATCCTCAGACGGTGTCTCTTCTTGTAAAAATGATGCATCAGTATCTTGATACAGAAGAGGGTGCTCATACTGTGTATGAGTGGGCGGAGACCCTGTACCTTTCAGAGATCGACGCACAGCATCGATTCTGGAATGAATGCCTCGATATGACAGTCACATACGACGGAGCTGTTCGCAGGTGGAACCGGAGCAAAGAAGACTGGGATCATCTGACTCTTGATTCCGCATGCGATCTCTTGTGTCAACAAGGGAAGACCGAAAAGGCTGATTGGGCTTATGACCTTTGCAAGTGTGCAGAGTCCGAACAGCAGAGAAGGTTTGACGCTTGCGAAAAGGAGTACTCTCAAGGGGAAAGGAAATGTTTTGCAGGAGATAAGGGTCGGCAAATTCGTCTTATTGTTGTCCATTCGGACAACACCGAGATGAGTAAATTTGCTCGATCGAGGGGTGAGAACATTGTGGTCCAAATGAATGACTCTGGGCAAGTCCAGATATTCACTCAGGATTCTTCGAAGCTTGGGAGATTTGATTTGACTCCTGTCTATGATCAGATCAAGAAAAGGGGAGAGGAGGAAAGGTGGCATCTTCCACCGTTCAAATCAATCCTTCTGAATGGTTCATTGACGGCGGAAGGTGTTCTTCCGACAGAGATTCCTTTGGAGGACATTGTTCAAATCGTCATCGATGAGATGACGAAAGTATGGTAAGTTTTTTTGTTGACTAATGTCGACTCGGTCCCCGCAGCGTTTACGCTGCGGGGATTTTTATTTCATTTGACTACAGTGTTTTTATGTACATAATGTACTTACGTGTAATTTATATATATGTATTCAAAAAAGTTCCAAAGAAATAAAGAAGATTTCACATGTGAAAAATGTGGACATCGTGTGGAAGGGGATGGATATACAAACCATTGTCCAAAATGTCTCTGGAGCAAACACGTTGATGTTTTTCCTGGTGACAGGGAGGCAGATTGCGGAGGTTTAATGAGACCTGTTTTTGTAGAAAGGGAAGGGGAGGAATATGTCATGACTCATAAATGTATTGTGTGTGATTATTCAAAAAGAAATAAGGTTCAAAAAGACGATGATTTTGATGAGGTTGTAAGAATTGCGAAAGAGGGCGCACTTTGATATAGTTTTAATCGTCCCAAGCTTTAATTAGTAGGGGATATGGATACCACGCGGGTGTAGTTTAGTGGTAGAATAACTGCCTTCCAAGCAGTGGACGGGAGTTCGATTCTCCCCACCCGCACAGAATAGATTTAGATTGAGGATTTGATTAAAAAGAAAGAGGACGCGCTAAGCGCGTCCTCTTTCTTTTTATTCATGAAAAGGATAGATTATCCCTTTACTACATCCTTTAAAGCTTTAGCAGCTTTAAATTTAGGAGTCTTCATTGCTGGAACTTGGATAGATTCCCCGGTTCTAGGGTTTCTAGCTGTTCGAGCAGCTCTCATCTTAGCTGTAAAAATACCGAATCCTGCAATAGATACGTCTGTACCTTTTGCTAGTGTGTCAGTGATATTTCCAAAGATAGTGTCGACAGCTTTTTCAGCTTCAACCTTTGTTCCTCCTAGTACTTCTTGAACTTTCTCTACAAGACTTGCTTTATTCATATTGTATATAAGGATCTGCGTGTGCAGATATGTTACTCAGTAATGCTCAAACGACCTTGTTTTAAGCTGTACACATTATATAAAAGGGCTCTATTAAGGCAATAGGTACAGAATTACAAGATAAAACAGCTTTTTGTCAATTTATTAGCGAGCGTACTCTACAATCTTAGTTTCGCGAACTACTGTTACTTTTATTTCTCCTGGATATTTTAGATCCTGCTCTATTTTCTTTGTTATTTTTCTAGCCAATTCTTTTGCTTCTAGGTCTGAAATCTCTTCAGGCTTAACAAAGATCCTTATTTCGCGTCCCGCTTGTAGTGCATAAGAACGAATAACCCCTTTAAAACTATTAGAAATTGACTCAAGCTCATCAAGTCTTTTCAGGTAGTTTTCTATAGTATCTCTTCTTGCACCAGGACGACTTCCAGAAATAGAGTCTGCAACTTGTACAATTACAGATTCAACGGTTTCATAAGGATATTCATCATGATGTGACTGCATTGCTTGTATTATTTTTTCATCTGCACCAAATTTTTGTAAGATTCTTCTTCCTATTTCTACGTGAGTACCTGCAACTTCATGATCAACTGCTTTACCTATGTCATGTAGTAGGGCACCAGCTTTTGCTATTTTTACATCAGCACCTAGTTCTTCGGCAATCATTCCGGATATGTGCGCCATTTCTATAGAGTGTTGCAAAACATTTTGTCCGTAACTAGTTCTAAAATGTAATCTTCCCAGTATTGATATTATTCGAGGGTCTAGGTTAAATACTCCACACTCATAAGCTGCCTGTTCACCTTTTTCTTTTATAGTTTTATTTATTTCTTCTTTTGCTTTTTCTACTGTAGATTCTATTTTTGCAGGTTGAATCCTTCCATCACTTATTAGGTTTTGTAGGGCAGTGACAGCAACACTTCTTCTTATTGGGTCAAAAGAAGAGACAATTATTGCTCCAGGCGTATCATCTATTATCAGTTCCACTCCTGTAAGTCTTTCAAATGATTTTATATTTCTTCCTTCTTTACCAATTATCTTTCCTTTAATATCATCACTTTGGATTGGAACTGTTGTTGTAAAAATATCAGAAGACACCGTACTAGAAAGTCTTTGTATTGCTGTAGTTAAAATGTTCTTGGCTTTTTCTTCAAGTTTTTCTTTTCCTGCAATTTCTATTTTTTGGATTCTTACCAAGATATCCTCCTCGTATTCTTTTGAAACTGTTTCTAGAATGTCTGCCCTTGCTTCCTCCTTTGAAATTTCTGAAATATTTTCGAGCTTCGAGATGTGTATTTTTTTCAGAGTCTCAATTTCTTCTTTTGCTTTATTTAAATCCAAATTAGTTTTTTTGATTTCATCCAAGTTCGTATCTATGTCCAATTGTCTTTTGTCCAAGAAGGCTTCTTTTTTAATTAGGCGCTCTTCTGTTTTTTGAAATCTATCTTCAAGTTCTTTTGCTTTTGCTTGAGCTTCTTTTGTTATTTCTTGAGCTCCTCGTTCTGCTTCTGAAGTTATCTTTTCAACTTCTTCACGTGCAGACAAAAACATCTCTTTTATTTCGAGTTCCATCGAACCTTTTTTTCCAAGAGAAATTATGAAACGAAGAAACCAACCGAATGCTATACCAAGAAGTCCGGCTGCTGAAGAAATATATAAGACGATAATTAGAGACATAAAATTTTATGAAAGTATCTTGTCGATCAATCCGTATTTTTTCGCCTCCTCGGCACTTAGGAAAAAATCTCGATCAACATCTTTCTCTACTTGGCTCTGAGTTCGACCAGTATTTTTTGCAAGCATTTTTGTTAGGCGATCTTTTGTTTTTAGAATGTGTTCTGCAGTGATGGCAATGTCTGAAGCTTGACCTTCGCCTCCACCAAGAGGTTGATGAATCATTACTTCTGCATTTGGAAGTGCAAATCTTTTTCCTTTTGTTCCAGAAGACAAAAGCCATGCTCCACCAGAAGCTGCGATACCAACACAAACAGTAGCGACATCATTTTTAATATGATTGATCGTGTCGATCATTGCTAGAGTTGCAGTCACTGAACCACCAGGTGAATTGATGTAAAGATAGATATCTTTTTTAGGATCTTGAGATTGAAGAAATAGAAGTTGAGCAACAATCAGGTTTGCTGTGTGATCATCTATTGGACCTCCAAGAAAAATAATATGATCTTTTAGAAGTCGTGAATAAATATCATATGCTCTGTCTCCAAATTGAGTCTTGTCTATAACTGTTGGTATAATCATGGTGAATTTATTTAGATGAATAACGGAGTGAGTATAGCAAAAAGGATACTCATTGACAAGGAAGGGGAATTAGTTGTACTGTAATTTTATTGAAGGCTTTATTTTTTTTAGGCACCACAAATAATATATGAAAAAACATAGATTTTTTATCAATACCAAAATCGATAATCAAGACGAAATTGTCGTGACTGAAGAAAACATCATTCATCAAATGAAGGATGTTTTAAGATTGAGGACAGGTGACCCTGTTATTCTTTTGGATGGTGAAGGAAAAGAGTATCATGGCCTAATTAAAATTCTGATAAAAAAAGAATCAATTATTTCTAAAGAGATTATAAAGGACAATGTCTTTAGTCCTTTAAAGAAAATAACTTTGGCATCTGCAATGATAAAGAAAGACAAGTACGAGTGGGTTTTGCAGAAAGGAACAGAGATAGGTGTTTCTTGTTTCACGCCGGTTATTACAGATCGCACAGAGAAAGTTAATCTAAATATGGACAGAGCTGATAAAATTATTCGTGAAGCTAGTGAGCAATCTGAACGTGGATCACTCCCCATCATTGGTGTCCCACAAGATTTAGAGTCGTTTATAAAATCGTGCAACACAAAAATTATTTGTTTCACACAAGATGCAAATCAATTTGATGCTTTAAAATATAAGGATGTCGGAGAAATTGCTATTTTGGTTGGACCAGAGGGAGGTTTCTCAGAAAAAGATTTAGACATCATGAAAAAAAATAACGTTGAATGTGTTTCACTGGGTAATCAGGTCTTACGTGCCGAGACTGCTGCAATACTTTCTCCCGCTTTATTTCTTTTACCAAGGTAATCTAAAAGACAAAAATAAAAAAGACGTCCGATAGTATCGGACGTCTTTTTTATTTTTGTCTATATTTGTTCCAAGAATTTAAATACTTCTTCGTTCGACAAGACATTTGTAACATAAACTTTTGCATGCTCTTTGTCTATGTCAGGATGGTGCTCTACTAGATGAGCAACTTCTTTCTCGACTTCTTTTTCATCTGCTTTCAGATTTTCCTCCGCACCTATTTTCGGCAAAATCAAATTCATCTTTGTTCTCTTTTTTGCATCTTCAATCCACTCTGCCTTCAACTCATCTTCTGTCTTTTTCAGGTGAGTTAGGTATTCTTCAAAATTCATCTTCATGCTTTCGATTCTAGATTTGAATTCTCCAAGCATTCTGTTTAATTCTTGGTCAATCAAAATTTGAGGAACTTTGATATCTGATCCATCGATAATTTTTTCCATTATCTCAAGTCTTCTTCTTTGAGATTCTTTTTGTTCCTTGTCTTCTTTTATGTTTTTCTTCAGTCCTTCTTTTAGCTCATCAACAGTTTTGAAAGGACTTACTGATTGAACAAATTCATCATTAAGTTCTGGTAGAATTGGTTCACTTTTTTCTTCAGAATTTTCTCCTTCTTTTTTCTCTGGAGCGACGGCTTTGCTCTTTCGGATATTTTCAATATAATCATCTACTTCTTTATCATCAACTTCTACATCTTTTTTTGCATCAACTTCTTTTGCAATTTTTTTGTAATCAGGAAGTTTCACTTCTGGCATTAAAGTGAAAGTCGCTTTCATTTCAAGTGGACTATCAATCGCAATCTTTGTAATAGAAATACTTGGTTGAGTTAGAGCATTAATTTTTTCATCAATAATTATAAAAGGAAGGATGTCATTGATTGCTCGATAAGCAGTTTTTTCAAGAACCGCCATCTCTCCAACTTTTTCTACAATCATTTTTTCTGGCGCTGAACCTTTTCTAAAACCTGGAATTTCTGTTACAAGAGAAATATCTTTTACAGCTCCTTCTCTGTGCTTTTTTAGAGAGTCTACAGAAATTTCAATCTCCATTTCTAGATCTCCTGAATCTAAATTTTTTTGTGAAATTATCTTATATTGTTTTGTGTTTTCCTGTTCGTTTTTTGACATGGATATGAGTCTACCTTATTTTATAAAAAAGACAAATTATAAATAAAAAAATACTTTCCGAGTTTTTTCGGAAAGTATTTTAAAAATTATCTTATGGATTTAGTCTCTGCCTTATTAGAAACTTGCTTCGATTGTATCCAGTTCTCCACCTTCAAGATTGTCTACATTAGTTGCTTCAAGATCTGCTTCGATGTCTGCAACATCATCAGAAGTTCCTTGCTCATTCAACTCATTTGTTTTTGCATCATCCTCTACAATCTCTGAATCATCCTGAGGAACGTATCCGCTGTCATTTAGTACTGCACCCCAAAAATATATTCCACCGACTACTATCAGAATAATTATTATTACTGAGGCAATCATTGGACCAATTGATCCACTTTCTTTTTCTGCTGTCAGTATCGGTTGCGGGGTTTGTGTTGGTTGTGAATTTTCAGGAGTCTCCATTGTTTGAATAGGTTGTTCTGGTTGTTGATTTGTATTTTGTGAATTTTCCATATATTAATTAATTAAATTTGTGTAAAGTTTATTCTGAAGAATTTTCAGTATCGACATTTTCCTCGTCATTTGTATCTCCTGTATTTCCAATTCCTTTAACTTCAGTGATTGTTTCTACTAATCCTGCATGTGCTTTTTTAATAGATTCCTTTGCTTCAAGAACAAGATCTCTTATAGTTTCTTTTGAAATCTCATCATCAATAGCTTGGTCTAGCGAATCTCCTATTGCAGATACGTCAGCTTGTGCGTCTTCTATTAATGAACGAGCTGAATCTAGTGAAGATTGTGCTGAGCCTGTGTCTTTTCCTTCATCAGATAGTTTGTCTATTCTAGATTGTATTCTGTCCGCCAAAGTATTTAGTCTGTCTATAGCAGCATTAAATCTACTGAAAATTTTATCTAGGCTCTCTTGTACAACTTCTTTCTTTTCTCCTTCAAGCTTCTCTCTTCTTTCTCCAACTTTTTCTTTTCTTTCTTCAATTCTATTTTTAATCTCTTCTCTTCTTTGCTCAATACGATCTTTTATTTGTTCTTTTCTTTCTTCAATTCGATCCTTAAGGTTTTCTCTTCGATCTTCTATTTTCATTTTCATTTCCTCCTTTTTTTCTTCCATCCTGTTCTTGATTTCCTCTCTATTTTCTTTCCTCTCTTCCATTCTTATCTCTCGATTCTCTTGAATCTCACCTCTCTTTAGATCTATTTCTTCTTTTCTTTCCATCATCTTTTCCTTAATCTCTTCTCTTTTTTCAGTAACAGCCTCCTTTCTTTCTAGTTGATTTTCTTTAATGTCCTCTCTTTTCTCCATTTGTTTCTCGCGAATATCATCTCTCTTTTCCATTTGATTTTCTCGAGCCTCCCCTCTCTTTTCCATTTGCTCTTTATTTTGAATTGGAACTTGCCCAAAAGCTGTAATGGGACTTATTAACAAACTAAAAACTATTAGTGCTGAATATATATAAGTAATTTTTTTTATCATAAATACAAATTAATAATTAGTATGTATATAAGTATACAACACTAAAATCATGTTTATTCTATTTTTTAACTTATATAAAAGCCCGGACTTAAGATTATTATATTCGTAAACCTCAACCCTTTGGGTTTCAAGTTTACTCATATAATAATCTTAAGTCCGGGCTTTTATGAAGACAGTATATTTAGTAAATTATTTATCTGTCTTCTCTTTATATAGCTTTATTGATTTCTCAACAGCCTCTATTGCATCTTTCTTTCCTTTTATTCCTTTTATTTCAACAACAGCATCTTCTCCTTTCAGTTCTTTGTATGTTTCAAAGAAGTGTTGAATTTCCTTTAATTGATGCTTATTTATGTCTTCTAGTTCCTTTACATCATCCCAACGTTTATCTTTTGCAGGAACAGCTATAACCTTATAGTCAGACTCGCCATCATCGATCATTTCCATTACAGCTACAGGTCGTACTTTCACTACAATACCTACGTTTAGTGGCCATGTTGTGAGAATAAGTACATCTAGGGCATCACCATCATCCCAAAGTGTTTGAGGTGCAAAACCGTAGTCAGCAGGGTATGGAGAGCTAGAATAATTAGCTCTATCTAGTGAAATAAGTCCAGTTTCCTTGTCTATTTCGTATTTATTGTTAGATCCTTTTGGAATCTCTACAATCACATTGAATTCTTCTGGTACCTTATCTCCAAGCGGTACATCGTGCCATAGATTCATATTTTTTAGTTTTTTACTTATTAATTAACAGAAATTATAACAAATAAAGCTTATTTTTCTGATTCTTCTGTTGATTCGGCTTCTTTTTCCTCTGTATTTTCTTCAGAAACCTCTACTTCAGGCTCAGTTTCTTCATTTTCTGCCACTTCAGTGTTATTTTCCACTACTTCCTCAGCTTTTTCTTCTGCTGGTTCTGGCTTTTCTTCTACGACTTCTTCGTCTGATTCTGTCTCAAGTGAACCAATATCTATCTTCCAACCAGTTAATTTAGCTGCAAGTCGTGCATTTTGACCACCTTTACCGATAGCTAGTGACTGTTGGTCTCCAGAAACAATCACTTTAGCTGTCTTTGTTTCCTCATTTAGCTCTATATTTATGATTTCAGCAGGAGAAAGGGCTTCATCTATGAATTTATCTACATCTTCTGACCATTCTACAATGTCGATTTTCTCTCCATTTAGCTCAGATGTGATAGTAGAAACACGAACACCTCTTTGACCAACAAGAGATCCAACAGGGTCAATGTGGTCATCGTTTGATATAACAGCAACCTTTGATCTTGAACCAGCTTCTCTTGCAATAGCCTTTATTTCTACTGTTCCAGCAGTCAATTCGGGTACTTCTGCTCGGAAAAGCTCTTCTAGGAACTTAGGGTGAGATCGTGAGATTTTTAGAAATACTCCCCTTGGAGATTCTTCCACCTTTACAAGGTAAGCACGTACTCTTTCCCCTTGTTTAAAGCGCTCTCCTGGGATTTGTTCCTCATATGGAAGCTGTCCAATAGCTCTTCCCATATCAAGATAAATTACCCCTCTTTCAATTCTTTGGACTGTTCCAGAGACAATATCTCCTTCATGTTCACCAAATTCAGCCAAAACAGAGGTTTTTTCAGCCTCTCTTATCTTCTGAGTAATAACTTGCTTAGCTGTTTGAGCCGCAATTCTTCCAAAATCATCCTTTTTTTCTAGTGGAAATACGATTTCGTCGTCAATTTCGGCACCTTTTTTAATCATCCGAGCTTCATTTAGGAAGATATGTTGCTCTGGATTGTATCTAATCCTTATGTTTTCAGGGTCTTCTAGTTCATCTTCTCCGATTTCTTCGTCTTCCATGATCATATCCTCAGGATTTTTGACGATTTTAACCTGTGAAAACTCCACTGAACCACTGTTCAGGTCAAAAGTAGCCTTTACTATCTGGCCTTTTTTTCCATATTCTTTCTTATAAGCACCTGCAAGAGCTAATTCTATAGCTTCAATAACGCAGTCTTTACCAATTCCACGCTCTTCTTCTAGTTGCTCAAGTACTGAATGTATTACTTTTATATCAAACATATATTTTATTGTATTTAATGAGGAAACCCTCTTTCTCTTAAAAAAATGAGCCCGCCATAAGGCGAACTGCATTTCGGATGTTTGTAATTATACCTATGTTGTAGGTTTTGTCAAATTTTATAAAAAATCTAATAGTCTTTTATAAAATGTTATTTATGTGGGTAACTTTATAAAAGACATTCGCAAGGTGGTAATATAAGTATACATATTAATATGCTAACTGTACCTAAAAGTCTTATGAAAAAGTTCCTTCAAGTTTTTTTAATTTTTGCTTTTCTTTTAATTTCTCCTGGAGCAATTTTTGCTCAAGAACAAAATGATGTCAGTGTTTCGGTACAGAATGCTGACGAGTCTTCAGATATTGATGTGAGTATTTTGAATGTAACTTCTTCGAAGGGCGAAGTCTACATGGAAGTTGAAGTATCAAACAACACAGACTCTTTTGTGGATACATTAAAATATGATGCGGAACTGTATCAAGGAGATTCTCTTCAGGAATTTGGATATGTGTTTGGTTCAGTAGATTATGTTTATACGGGTAGCGGGGAATTGGAATCTTTGGATCCAGGAGAGACAAAAAAAATAACTACATCTTTTTCAATTCCAGAAAGTTTAGATAAAGATACATATTTTTTGAGATTATCTTTGTATACAAAAGATACAAATAGGGTAGCGGTTAGTTATACAGAAGATAGTTTTTGGATTCTTGGAGATGGAGGATATCTAGGGGCTTTCTCTGCATATGTAGATATTGATGGAGATAGATATACTCCAGACACAGGATTACCACTTCCACAAAGTGTTGAACAGTTTTTTGAAATACCGTTGGAATTTAACAAGACTTTGGATAGCTATCTTTCTTCAGGAAAAAAACTTAATGCCCAGGTCTTATGGTCGAGTGTTACTCGCAAGGGAGAAGTTAATACACAAACAGAATGGATTAACTTAAAAGATTTAATAAAAGATAATTCAATTTATATACCAATAGTTCCAGAGAAAAAATTAGTCTCTGGACCTTATACAGTGGAAATAAAATACAGTGATTTTTCAGGAGAGGATATTGCAACAAATTCTTATGCGAGACTTTATATAGAAGGACTAACTGCTCGTATCGTCTCTATTGATACTTCTATAAACAAATACAAAAAAGGACAAAAAACAGATCTTGTTGTGCCTGTTGCTTTTGGAGGACATGATATGCCGGAGACAGTTTCTGTGGAAGCTGAATTTTTATTTAGGGATGGTGAGATTGTAAAAATACAAAAAGATTTTTCAGTAGAAACAAATGATGAAGAAGCATTTGTAGGAGATGTAGATTTTACAGATTTAGTAATGAAAAAAAGTGGTTTGGTGGAAAGAGTTATTGTTACTGTGAAAAATGATGATGGTGAAAGAATCGCATTTCAAGACCTTGAAATAAATACAGACAAAGAATTTACTAAAAAAACTAGTTTAATATTTTACTTACAAATACTAGGAATCTTGTTTGTAATAGTTTTGATTATTTTGATTATAAAAAGATTCTTCCCGCACATGCTGGATGAAAATAAAAATAGCGCTTTGCAAATTGCACTACTTATAGCAAGCTCTTCATTGATTGCAACTGCACTCTTGATTACAACATCAGTAAGCGCTCAGCCAAGTAATAACGATGGATATACCGGAATACATACAGATACTTTTATGGATATTTGGACGAGTCTTCCAGATGAAAATACACTAAAGTCAGAAGGAGTTGTTTCTAGTATATCTACTAATTCAAGCAACTATCTTCTGCCATCTGGTGAACAAAGTAGTTGTACAACTGGTAGAGATTTGTTTACAGATATATATGTAAGACTTCGATGTGCACACTGTCTAAACGGAGTTTCTGGAGAAATTAAATTAATGAGTAGTACTGATAGTAATCCGTCTTTTTCTTTCAACTCTCCAGTAGATTATAAAGTTTTCATACATTCTGGTGGAGGTCATAAATTACCACTAACAGTTACAGAAGGTGACTATGGTTTGACTTCAGCTTTCGGTATATATACTTTGCCAACAGGTGGAAATGCTGTTAGTCCTCAAAAAACTATTGGAGGTTTTCAAGGTCAAGCCGGAACATACGGTCCTTTCAAATTACCTATTGGATTAAATGAAGATGTATCTAGTCTTAGTCATGGAGATATAATTACAAAAACATATAGAGTTTGGGGTAAAACTTATGGCGGTTTGCACTGTACTTTATCAAAAGAGAGGGTTACTCAGCATTCACTTTCTTGTAAAGTCGATTTAGATATTTGTGACGATATTGTTGGTGTACAGACAGAAGTTCCAAAAGTTGGAGATTCGGTACAGCTTGAATCAGATCCAAATAAAACTGTGGTGGTGGGAAATATCACAGGACCAATTGTAAATGGAAATTCATCGACATGTCCTTTTACTGTTGCAGAAAAGCCTACTATTTCTTGTAGCGGTGACTCTAGTGGAAAAGTTAATACACCCGTGAAAATATCTGCAAATGCTTCTGGAAAAAATCCAACAATTGAATGGTCAAATTATTCTCCTAATGAATCTAGATTTACAAATAAAAGTATCTCATCAAATACAAATGATCTGACATTTACTCCAAATGATATAGGAAAATACAGCGTCGATATGGTTGCGATAGATGAATATGGACAAAAATCAGAAAAGATTTCTTGTGCAGTAGATATTATTCCAGGCGATATTACTCCTGACGTCTCTGCAATTTGTCCGAGTTCTGATGAAAAATTATATCCAGGAGATGATTTTAGTATGACAGTTAGAGCCACATCAAACATTCCTAGTCAGGATATTGAAATAAAAGTAAATACTGTAGGTTTTGATTGGAGCCCCCTAAATAGCGGTGCTAGTCAGACTACAACAGGTAGAACTTCAGTAGAAAACACATCTACTCATAGAGTTGGAAATAGCGTTGATGGATATGGGTATGGAAATTATTCTTTGGAATATGAAGTTAGCTATTTAGGTAATACAGAAAAAGTTTCTGGAAGTTGTCCTATTAAAATACAAGAACCACTTACTGTGTCTTGTAATGCAAGTCCATCAGGATTTAATGAATCTTATCTAGATAATAACAATGTTCCGTATGTTTCTGTAAGTGATGAAAATATAGACGGTGTTTACAAAGAGAACGTAACAATAGATTGGTACGGTAGTGTTTCTGGGGGAGAAGGTCCATATACATACAAGTGGTCAAGTCTTTCAGATGCAGCTTCTGATAATTCACCTAAATCACCAAACTCTATAATTTCAAATGCAGTACGTACAACTTATGACAACAATAAATCAGTTGTTTCTGGAGTAAATTATGCTCTTAGGGAAGGAAGGAAGATATCTAGGTTGACTGTTACTGACGCTAATGGAAATACTGGATTTGGTACATGTTCTGTTTCTATCGACGTGGAAACCGACTATTGTAAGAATATCCCAGGTGTTCAGTCTACAATGCCGGAAGGATATCAAATGGATAAAGATAATTATCTATTTTGTCAGAAAGATGTATGTAGTGACATAGATGGAATACAGACAGAGGCACCATACGGAAGGGAGAGAAAAAATAACAATACTTGTCCTTTGATTAAGCCAAAGACTCAAGTATCTTGTAACGTTCAAAATGAAAATCCAAAAGTTGGAGAGCCTATAAATTTTGTGGCTAGAATAATAAATGGAGAAGGTCCTTTTGACTATACATGGGGTAATGCAAATGAAATACAAAGAAGCACCGATGGTAGGAGTTCTTTGAGTACACAGACATTTACACAAGAAGGTCATCACGACGTATACGTAACAGCTTATGAGGATGATGAACATGTTTCATATACTGTTTGTGGTGTAGACATTGGACCTGAAATAGTTATTACTGAAGACCCTGATTTTAGGGTGTCTTGTAGCTTTAATCCGTCTGTAGTTAAGCAAAATGAGACTGTAAGTTTTGAATCGAAATTGACTTACCCTTCAGATGCTAGTGAATATTTTGAAAATACTTTTCTTACATATACATGGGCAGGAGATACTACAAATAAAAATACTCATCAATTGTCTTTCGATTCAGTAGGAGAACAAGTGGTGACTGTTGTTGTATCAGATGGGGTTAGGACTAGGTCGAGTGATTGTGTTGTGAATGTTGAGAAAGGAGAAAATAACCTTGATATCTGTTTAAACATCCAAGGAACTCAGTCAGATATCCCAAAACCAGGAGATACATATAAATTTGAAGGAGACGATACACCGCGCACAGTTTCCGAGCTTGGAATGATAAAATCAGGCGACAATTGTTATCCAAACATCGATACTTCAACAAAAGTCTCTTGTTCTGTGAGCCCCGGAACTCTTCCTGGAAATGGGGTGGTCACACTTACTCCAGTAGTATCAGGTGGGCCTGCTGGCATAGTTCCAAAAACTTTAAGTGATTATGATATAAGTTGGACAACAGCAAAGAAAGAAAACTCTGTTGTTGAATTAAATAACTCTAAAAAACAAGCAGAATTTAATATTAACTCAGCTTCTGTTGGGTATTCTTCTGAATATGCGGAGCTCTATGTTTCTGAAGATGGTGTACTTCTTGGAAGTGCAAGTTGTGAAGTGAAAATAGAACCAATCGACATCTGTAAAAACATAGATGGAATTCAGTCTGATATGAATTTATTCCTTCAGAATAATTTCTATTTCCAAAGTGGTGTAAAAAAACTAATGCCTAAAAATGGGTTTGATATAAGCCCACAAGGTATTTGTACTCCAAAAATAGAAGATAAGATCGACATATGTAAAAATATCCAAGGAATTCAAGAAAAATTACCATTACAGGGTGAAACATATAGGCTTGAAGGAGATAGTACATTGCGTACAGTATCTGACCTAGGGATGAATATAGTAGGAGATGGTTGTTATCCAAATGTAAAATCTTCAACAACAAAAGTTTCTTGTTCTGTAAGTCCCGGAACTCTAAAAGGAAACGGTGTGGTTACCCTTACTCCAAATGTATCAGGAGGGATTAGTATAGTTCCGAAATCTATAAGTGACTATGATATAAGTTGGGCTACATCAAATAAAGAAAACTCTGTTGTTGAATTAAATAATCCTCAAAAACAAGCACAGTTTAATATAAACTCAGCTTCTTCTGATACTCCTATAGAATCTGCTGATATGTATGTCACTGAAGATGGAGTCCTTGTCGGAAGTGCTAGGTGTGAAGTGATTGTGGATTATAATGGAGACAAGGAAGATAAGACATACCCGCTATCTACTACTTGTGTGGCCTCTCCTTCAGAATTGAATGGTAATGGAGGTAAGGTTTTGTTAACTCCTTACATAGTAGGTGGAAGTGGTAATTGGACAGTTCAGTGGTTTGGTAGAGATCAGGATGGTAATACAATTACTCCTAGAAATAATTCTCTAAAACAGGCTTACTTTAATGTATTCAGTAAGCTCGACGTTGCAGGAGAAAGATATGCAGGATATGAAGTGACTGATTCTGTGACAGGAGCTAAGGCTCAATCAAGTTGTGCTGTTTATGTTGATCCTACTGTTGATTTAGAGTGTCGACATGATAAAGAGAGCCAAAAGGTATCAGCAGGAGAGACAGTCGAATTCACTCTTACTGCAAAATTAGGAACAGGTACCTATAAGTACAAATGGAATAATTCAAATGTATCTGGATTAAATATTCTAAGTTCAAATACTCCAACTAACTTCAAAACATCATTCACTCAAGGTGGAGATATTGTTGTGACAGGAGAAGTAGAATTTACAGATCAAGGAAATCAAACCGTCACTAGAAATTTTGTTTGTCCTAGTGTTGAAGTAAAGACTCCTTCAGATTTGTGTCAAAATATTGACGGAGCACAATGGCCATCTATTCCTTCTCCAGGACAGAGTTACACAATAAATGGAGTTCGTTCTGTTGTACCAAGCGATGGACTTTATAGAGATTCAAATAATATCTGTTCACCAAATAAAATATCACTTTCTTGTTTCGCTGATCCTGATACTGCATTCATTGGAGACAACGTATTTTATACAGCTAACGCATCAAACGCTGTTGGAAGTGTTCAATATGTATGGGGAGGTCCAATTAATAGTGAAAATGGAAATACGGCTTCTAGAGTTGTGGAAGATAGTGCTATAACAAATCCTAAAACTGTTGCAGTTAGTGTTCAAGAAGTCGAAAATGGAAATGCGTCAAGAAGTGTAAAAGTATCTTGCCCACTTACAGTAAAGAGATTGCCACCAGACCAGTGTCCAAATATAGATGGTAATCAGGCTACCATACCCGCAGAAGGAGAAAGGTATTCTATAGATGGAACAAGGTACATTGCTCCTGAAGGAGGATTGTCTTTGGATAGTGATGGAAATTGTACTGTATTTACTAATGTGTGTAGAGTACAAAGATTTGCAAGAGTTAATTATCTTGTTGATTTCAAATCTAATACAAATGGAGGTTCTGGCACATTATTTAAATGGAGCGGAGATAATGTTCCAAGTTTCTACAATAGATACAATGAAAGATTTGAAACACTAACATTGAGTTTCCAAAATACAGGAATATATAATATTACTTCAACTGCAAAAAATGGATCTTCTGAAAAAACTAGTGTATGTACTGTTGATGTAAGACCTTACTCTGAAACATTGGGTGGAGGCTGTACTGCAACACCTACACCAGTGTGTGTGAGTGGAACAAATAAAGCAGAAGTAAACTGGCTTGCAACTGGTACAGGAGGATCTGGGGAATATAGCTTTAAATGGAGCGGGGCTGTATCTGGAAGTAATACAAAATATACAACTCTATATGGAATAAACGATCTAGGAAAGAAAACATCAGGTTTAATAATAGATGACGGCTCTACTATAGTTAAGAGAAGTTGTTCTGTCGAAGTATTAAATGCTGATACTGACATAAGATGTATTAAGGAAAACGAGAAGCCACGTGTATCTTGTAAACCTAAGGAACCTAAAGTACAAGCAGGATACCCTGTAGAATGGATTATTGATTCTGTTGAAGGAGGTACTGCACCTTATGTATTTAGTTGGTCTCCTGATGTTCGTCTTGGATATGATCCAAAGACTGGTAGTGGGGCATTTAGTAAGTTTCCGTCAGATTATTTTGGAAACAAGAGTGTGAGCGTTACTGTAATAGATAAAAATGGAGAATTAGGTACTGGTGTTTGTAGTGTTGAGCTGGTAGATGGACCACTGCCTCCCCCTAAAGATATTTGTCCAAATATATCTGGAAATCAAAATAGTCTTCCAAGGCCAGGTGAACAATACATACTCACATTAAATGGACAAAGATACACAGTTCCTTCATCTGGAATGAAAATAGACGCCGATAATAATTGTGTACCTATTGTTCCTTATTCAGTTTCTTGTAGTCCTCTAAGGGATTATGGATCAGGAGATTTGAGAAGTATACAAAATAATACTATTTTTTCAGATCCAAATACTGACATAAAGATTGTCTGGGAATCAACATTAAATGGAGTTCCTTCTGGATATACAGTTGAATGGGAAATTCCAGGTGTTTCAGGAAAACCAAAACAAAGAATTGTTCCTGCTGTATATAATCTGAATCCAGGAGAATCAAAAACTTTTTACAGTAATCTTCTTATTTCTCATCCAGAAACAAATACATATGCACAAGATAGATGTTATTTGACTGTGATAGTAGGAGGAAATCCTGGTAATGATTTGTGTCCAAATATAGATGGGACTCAAGAAGATATTCCTGAACCTAGAGAAAGTTACTTTATTGATGGTGTTGAATATATTGTACCTGATGAAGGATTAGCTATAGATGAAAATGGAAATTGTGTAAATCAAGATGGTTCTGATTCTGAATGTAAAGTGGGCGATCCAAAGTGCTCTGACAATGGTTGTGTTATTGGAACTCCAGGTTGCGATGATGGGGGTGGTCCAGATACACCAGGAGATCCAAACGACGCTAACTTGGTTGCCAAGTGTCATATTGTTGAAGATGCCGATACTCTAAGATGTCCAGGGGTGGATGCGCCTTATTTTAGGGCTGATTCAAATGGTAATGCAACTATAACCTTTACAGGATCTGCAACATCTAATGGAAATTATACCTATAATTATTCTTGGTATGAAGGAGAGCCTGGACCTAGTTTAGGTAAGATTCCTCTTGGAAGCGGTGAGACTATAACTAAGACATTCAAGACCGGAGGACATAACGTCTTTACAAGAGTATTTACAGGTACAGGACCATCAGATGAATCCGAAGTATGTACATTCTTTGTTGCACCAATATGGTGTGATGTTAAAGATGATCCGAAGTGTGAAAAAGGACCTGGAGGTGACTCAGGAGATGGAGAAATAAAGGAAATATAAAGTACTTTGTAGACTAATCTTCATAATGTAGATACTATTAAATTGGAAACATGAGTAAAGGAGTCCCTCTGTTCTCGTAGAGAAAGGAGGCTCCATTGAGAGTTCAATTATCTGCATTGATAATAGTCTTCCTGACGCTTCTCGGAAATCTCGTTTCGTACTCTTACGAATATGGGAATGAAATAGAAGTGTTGAGGGAGCAATTTAAGCAACCGTTTGTTCCAAACCAACAAGAGGTGGACTTCAGGGCTGCTTGGCTGAAAACCTTCGATGAAGGAATTCAGCAAAGAAACCGGGAGGAAATCCGTTGGAATAACTTCCTTAGTCACTTGGCTAGGAAGCGGGCTGAAGATCGGGCAAGGTATGGCGATGAGTGGAATGGGCACGTGGACCAGATGGGAAAATATTCATCTGATTGGGCAAGAGAGGTTAAGTATGACCAATATACCCTAGAGAGCATAAGTGAGAGATTGAGCGCCAATAGGGCACTTGAAGGACTGCTTGAATCTCCAGGACACAGAGTCCATCTCCTCGGAGAAGGTGATTATCTTGTAAATGATGTATTCTACGCAATAGGCTACGCAGAATCTCCAGAAGGTATACCTGTCTGGATATTCATAAGTTCGCCAAAAAGCGACGAATACACCGAAGTGGTAGAGACCGATCTCAAGCCTACGGTTATCAAATTCGAAGATCAAATTGTATTTGATCCGGGCGACTACGGCACCGCATTCTTTACCTACAGGTTTAGGAATCTAGAAGCCGGAGAATATTCTGCTCAATGGTCACCAGATTTTTCCAGCTGGGAAGAGTTTGAGGATTGTGTAATTGAGGAGAATGATGAAAGGTGGCATGAAGTTATTTTTGCCACAAAACAGAAGCAGGTTTACCTGCGAATCGTAAAGAAAGTAAGTTATGCAGAAAATTGACCCTTAAAGGCTCGAATGTCTGGAAACCATTCGAGCCTTTTCCCTTGAGAATTTTTATAAATGAGTGCATACAAACAGTAAAAAAGATTAATGTTTTGATATAATAAACTGTATATGCAAATCGACCAGGAAAAATTAAAAGAATTTATGGTGGATTCTGGACTCGTTACTTTAGATGATATTACTGAAGCTGAAAAGAAGACCACTAAAGGAAAAACCAGTGTCACTGATTTTTTAGTTTCAGAAGGAAAAATAACCGACGATGATTTAAAAAGACTCCAGGCTTATTTGCTAGGAATTCCTTTTATGGATGTGGGTTCTCAAAAAATAGAAATGGATGTTTTGTCTATAATTCCAGAGCCAATTGCACGTAAACACAATGTGGTTGCTTATAGAAAAAATGGGAATGACTTGGAGATTGCCATGCTTGATACCGATGATTTAAACGCTGTTGATTTTATAAAAAAGAAAACAGGGTATCGTATTTTACCTAGACTTACTTCGACTGACTCTATGAAGCAAGCTTTGCTTCAATATCAAAAAAGTTTGAAAGCAGACTTTGGAGATATTATTAAAAAGGAGACAGGGGCAATGAAGGAGCTTAGTGTAGATGTCTCCGGAGAAGATTTGAAAAAGGTAGCAGAAGATGTGCCGGTAGTTAGAATTGTAGACACTCTTTTAAAACACGCTATTTTGCAAAAGGCTTCCGACATACACATAGAGCCACAAGAAGAGGCTTTGATGGTGAGGTATAGAGTAGATGGAATACTTCATGATGCAATGACTCTTCCAAAACAAAGCGCACTTTCTATAACTGCTCGTATAAAAGTTTTATCAAATCTAAAACTTGATGAAAAAAGATTGCCACAAGACGGAAGATTTAAAATAGATTTAGATGGAGAAAAGGTTTCTTTCCGTGTTTCTATTTTGCCAACTTATTATGGAGAAAAAACCGTAATGCGTATTTTGAGAGAAGGGGGAGGACACTTTACTTTGGAGTCTTTGGGATTTCACGGAGAAGCTTTGGATCTTTTGCATGATTCGCTTCGACAAAAAACAGGACTTATCTTAACAACTGGTCCGACTGGTTCTGGAAAAAGTACAACACTTTATACTTTGTTAGAAATTTTAAATACACCGGATGTTAATATTTCTACAATTGAGGATCCTGTGGAATATCAGATGCCAAGAGTAAACCAGACACAAGTAAAACCAGATATTGGATTTACTTTTTCTGATGGTCTAAGAAGTTTGGTTAGACAAGATCCTGATGTGATTATGGTGGGGGAAATACGAGATGGTGAGACTGCGGGACTTGCTATCAATGCTGCACTTACTGGTCACTTGGTTTTGTCTACACTTCACACCAACTCTGCAGCAGGAGCAGTACCAAGACTTATGGATATGGGAGTCGAGCCTTTTCTTTTGGTTTCTACTTTGCGCGTAATAATAGCGCAACGTCTTGTTAGAAGACTCGGAAAGAAAAGAGAGAAATATAATCTTTCAAAAGCAGGAATTGATTCTCTAAAAAAGAATGTGGACATGGATAGAGTTTTGAAAGCTTTGCGTGATGAGAAAATCATCAAGCCAAAAGATGATTGGAAGGATATTGATTTTTATCGACCTGCAAAAGGCAAAGACGATAAGGATGATGGATATGATGGCCGGCTTGTTATAGATGAAGTATTAAAGATGTCGGAATCTATTAGAGAGTTGATAATTTCAGGTGCCACAGCAGAAAAGATTGAAAAGCAGGCAAAGTCTGAGGGCATGCTTTCTATGATGGAAGACGGAATTTTCAAAGCAGTTCAGGGATTTACTACAATTGAGGAAGTTTTGCGTGTTATATCAGAATAAAATATGAAATTTACATATAAAGCAGTAAATAAAGAAGGTGAAGTAACTCAAGGAAATCTTGAGGCTAACGATCAGCATGAACTCGTACAGTCATTAAAACAAGAAGGTCTTACTGTTATTTCGGCAGAAGATTCAAATAAAAAAACTTTTGATAAATTCATAAAATCTATTTTATCTTTTGGGACAATAGGCGAGCACGATAAGATATTGTTTGGAAGAAATCTTGGATCAATGATTGGAGCGGGACTATCCATGACAAGGGCACTTTCTGTAATGGAAAGACAGAGTAAAAATAAAAGGTTTAAAAAAGTTTTGAGCGAGATTGCTGATGATGTAAAAAAAGGAGCTTCACTTAGTAGTGCTTTAGAGAAATTTCCAAAAGATTTCACAAGTCTTTTTATTGCTATGGTAAAAGCAGGAGAGGAGTCTGGAAATCTAGTACAGTCTCTGACCGTCATTTCTACTCAGATGGAAAGTACTTATAATTTAAAGAAAAAAATTAGAGGCGCGATGATATATCCAGGAGTTATTATTTCTGCCATGGTTGTGATTGGAATATTCATGCTTATATTTATTGTTCCAACGCTAGTTTCTACTTTTAATGAATTGAATATCGATCTTCCGAAATCTACGCAATTTGTTATAGCGCTAAGTGATTTTCTTACGAACAATATTGTATTGGCAATTGCGATTATTTTTGGATCCATTTCAGGTTTTATCTTAGCAATGAAAACAAATAGAGGAAAAAGAATTTTTGATACAGTGCTTTTGTATACTCCTGTTGTTTCAAGAATTGTGAAAGAAACAAACTCTGCAAGAACGGCTCGGACACTTTCGTCGCTCCTTGATTCTGGGGTTCCTTATGTAAGAGCAATTCAAATTACTCGTGACGTTATTCAGAACTCTTATTATAAAAAAATATTAAATAAGGCAGAAAAGAATGTGGAGCTTGGAATACCGGTTTCAAAAGTTTTTATGGAAGAAGAAAAATACTATCCTGTTTTTGTAGGGGAGATGATTGCTGTAGGGGAGGAGACTGGAGAGCTTGGGCCGATGCTTTTGAAAGTTGCTACTTTTTATGAAGATGAAGTAGATCAGAAGACAAAAAATATGTCGACTATTGTGGAGCCATTTTTGATGATTATAATTGGAGGAGCTGTTGGATTTTTTGCTGTTTCGATGATTAGTCCGATGTATGGATTGGTGGATGCTATATAAGATTTTGATTAAGTTGTTTTGTTTAAGTACCCTACACCAGAATAAATAAAAAATAAGGAATCTGAACGAAAATGTCTCGACTGTTTGAGATTTACAAATAAAAAAATAAGAAAGAAAGTAGGTGTCTGAAGCCCAGACCCTACGCCCAACCACTTCAGAACACCTACTTTATTTCTTATTTTTTTATTTGTAAATCGAGTCTCGAGATATTTATCGTGAAGATGACTATATTTTTGATTTATGAAGTGTCTGGATACTTAAACAAAATAACTTAATCAAAATTCTAGATAATGCTACAGTTAAATTTATAAAGAATGAAAGAAAAAACATTTAAAGAAAAAGTATTTGATGTGGTAAGAAAAATTCCGAAAGGGACGACTTTGACCTATAGAGAAGTGGCAGAGAAAGCAAAGTCTCCAAATGCATTTCGTGCAGTGGGAAATATTTTAAATACAAATTATGATCCTGAAATACCTTGCCACAGAGTAATAAGGTCAGATGGAAAGACTGGCGGATACAATAGAGGGGAAGATAATAAAAAGAAGATTTTAAAGAGTGAAAAAGCCATTTGATATAATGTCTGAATGAGCAAAGTCGTTGAAATGAAAAAAGTTGAAAAGGGTGTCATTGGTTTGAAAAAATCAGCCATTTGTAAGGAGCGTATCCTAAATAAAGCATTGCCAGTGATTGGAGAAGGCAACTTGAATGCAAAGATTTTATTTATCGGAGAGGCGCCCGGGAAAAAGGAATCTGAAACAGGAAAGCCTTTTTGTGGAGCATCTGGTAAAGTTCTGGATGAACTTTTAGGTTATATAAAACTCGACAGGGAAAAAGTCTATGTAACAAACATCGTAAAAGATAGACCTCCTAAAAATCGTGATCCAAAACCAGAAGAAATAGAAATGTACTCTCTCTTTTTGGATAAACAAATAGAAATAATAAAGCCAAAGATAATAGTAACGCTCGGAAGATTTTCTATGGAATACATAATGAATAGGTACGGACTGTCGCAAGAACGTGATGTTATATCAAAAATACATGGAAAAGTTTTTAATACAAAGATATGTAAGCAGAAAGTAATTGTTGCACCACTATATCATCCAGCCGTAGCTATTTATAACAGGAATAAGATCGGGGAATTAAAGAAGGATTTCAGGAAGTTGAGTAAATATATTTAAGTGCTAGTGACTATTTGACCTATTAGTAATGACGTGTTAGTCTTTTTTGGAAATTGAAACAGGGATATGCAGGTGCATATTCCGCAAAAGATAGATAAAAATGAATACTAGAGAATTATTAGAAGAAGTCGACCAAATGACAATCCCGGATGTCCTTGAAATCGCCGAATCCCCAGATATTCTGTTGGAAAAAGGATGTACAAAACTCGGAGATGCTTCCGATGAGGTAAAGAGGGTGATTGTTCTTCTGCAAGAGAAGACGGGTGATCTCAGGCAAAAGGATATTGAATCAGTCAGAGCGACTCTTGAACAAATGACCTCATTTATCGGGGGAAAAAGGGACTCCATACATGATGATCTTTCAGAGGTTGAACTTGCGGAAATTATCCGGAGTATAAACACCGAGACTAAACCATCAGAGGCTTTAATCCGGATTTATGCAGAAGTCGATGAGATCCAGCGGGACATTAATCGACTTCGTCAACTCAGGGATGAAGGACTTGATGAGTTTTTGAAAAAGGCTTGCCCTGTTCACCACAAAGGCATTCGGTTGGCGTCTGATTGGACGGTTTGGGTCATTCCAAGAACTGCTCCTCCGGCTTCTTTAGGAGACACTCTAAGAGGGTCCTTGGAAAGAAACCATGGATCAAATCCTTTTGGAGATTGGTCCGAAGATCCTGCCAGAGAAAAACCAGGCTTTGAAGTCGGTAGTTCTGAAACTGAACAAGGAGAAGATCCTTCTAATGGCCAATCAGGTCAGGACGTAGAAGAAACCGCCGAAAGACAAGGATACTCTCCTGTAGAGTAATTCGGTTCTGCCGGAAAGTCTGGATAGTAAATTATCCTGCGCGGACACGTTAAGTGTCCGCGCTTTTTATTTGTATTGAAAACTTTTACCTAAAGTTTCAAAAAAAAGATACAATTAAACCAATGATTAATTCTTTTTTTATAAAAACAGTTAAAGGACGCATTCATGGTAAAAGAGGATTTTCTCTAGTAGAAACGCTTGTTGCTGTTTCTGTTTTTGTGATCATCGCTCTCTCTGCTTATAAAGGTTATGTAATTATTTTACAAGGTGTTTCTCAAATTAGATTAAAAAACACCGCAGCTACTATTGCAAACGAACAATTTGAAATAATTAGAAATCTTCCTTATGTAGATGTTGGAATTGTGGGAGGTTTGCCAAGCGGTAAAATTCCACATACAAAGACTGTGGTTGTGGGAAGTGCTTCTTATGAAGTTACTACTATAATTAGAAATATAGATGATCCATTTGACGGTGTAATTGGCGGTGATCCAAACGACCTTTCTCCTGCTGACAATAAACTTATTGAAGTTCAGGTTAGTTGTATAAATTGTAAATTTGAGCCACTTACTTTTACTTCTCGTGTGGCGCCAAAATCTTTAGAGACCACTGGGAATAACGGAGCGCTTTTTATACAAGTTTTTAATGCAAATGGAGAGCCAGTTCAGGGGGCAGATATTCATATTGAAAATAATAAAGCCACAACAACTATTGTCATTGATGAAGTTAGTGATGCAAATGGAATGTTGCAAATAGTTGATGCGCCTCCGGGAAATGAAGCTTATGAAATCTCTGTTACAAAAGACGGATACTCTAGTGCACAGACATATGAAATAGGGGATCCACAAAATCCAGTTCCAGATACGCCTCATGCAAATGTTGTCACGGGTCAAGTTACACAGGTTAGTTTTGCAATAGATGAACTTAGTGATGTTAGTGTTTCTACAAAAAGCCCAACTTGCGCACCAATTTCAAATGGATCTTTTTCTATGAAAGGTTCAAAGATGATTGGACTTGATACTTACAAGTATGATGAAGACCATACAACAAATGCTTCTGGGAATTTAAATCTCTCAAATATTGAGTGGGATACGTATGAAATTGTTTTGGCAGAAGCCGGGTATGATTTGGCGGGTTCAAATCCGATACTTCCTCTTGCTGTTAATCCCGGAACAAATCAACAGGTAGAACTTATTTTGACACCAAGCGAGCCAGATGCACTTTTGGTTAGGGTAAAGGATGGTACAACTGATCTTCCACTTTCAGATGCTACGGTGACACTTACAAAAGATGGTGATGAAAGTGTTCTCATTACAGGTCGTGGATTTTTAGATCAAACTGATTGGTCTGGTGGTGCGGGTCAAAGTGAGTATAGTGATAATACTAGATTTTTTAGTTCAGACGGAAATATAGAAATAAATAATCCAAGCGGTGCTATGAAGCTGGTTGATTTTGCTGGAGAATATATAACTTCAGGAGAATTAACTTCTTCAACTTTTGATACAGGGACAACTACAAATTTCCATACTTTCGAATGGATTCCTGGAGGCCAACCTATTGCAGTAGGGAATGAAAGCGTGAGATTTCAAGTAGCGACAAATTTGGAGAATAATGCCACAAGTACTTGGAGCTTTGTTGGGCCAGATGGATTAGGAAGTTCTTATTTTACAAGTCCTGGAGAATCTTTCAGCGGAATTCATAATGGAGATAGGTATGTAAGATATAAAGCCTTGCTACAGACGGCAGCAGCAACTTCTACTCCTACTGTTTCAAATATCTCTTTTACTTTTTCTTCAGATTGCGCTCCTTCTGGACAGGTTTTGTTTACAAATCTTGTAGCTGGAGAATATGAATTAAAAATAAATAAGCCAGGTTTTCAAGAATTTTCAATTCCAGACTTGGTGATTTCAAAATCTTGGCAAGCTTACGATGTTACACTTAATCCATAATATGAAATACCTTAAAACAAAACAAAAAGGATTTTCTTTGATCGAGATTTTGGTTGCACTTGGGATTTTTAGTTTGATCGTTGTAGCTATTGGACTTTTTCAAAGAGATGTTTTTTCTTTAAATAATATTTTGCAGGTAGGATTGAAGAATCAAAACGAAGCTAAAAAGATTTTGAGACCTTTTGCAAATGAAGCCCGAAGCGCCTCTCAATCAAATTTAGGATCTTATCCATTGGCAACTGTAGCTTCTACAACTTTTTCATTTTATAGTGATATTGATAATGATGGACTGAAAGAAAAAGTGCGATATTTTTTGGATGATACTACTTTCAAGAAAGGTGTGATAAAACCATCGGGAAATCCGCTGACATACAATGAAGAGGACGAAGATATTGTAAGGGTAGTTCATGATGTTGTTAATGTAAGTATTTTTTCTTATTTTGATGAAAGTTATGACGGAACAGCATCTAGTACTCCGCTTGCTCAACCAGTAACTCCTTCTGATGTGCGTCTTGTGCAAGTTGAGATTGTAATAGATAGCGATCCAAATAAACCTCCAGCTCCACTTCCTGTAACAACGCAAGTTTCTATTCGTAATCTAAAAGATAACCTATGATTTATCAAAATAGAAAAAAAGGAATAGCACTTATAAATGTAATAATTTTTGGAACAATAGCTACTGTTATTGTCATTGGATTAGTTAGTTGGTTTGGGGTAACACTTCGTGGATCTAGAAACGTTATTTTGAGAGAAAAAGCTTTTCAAGTAGCAGAGGCAGGGACTGATTATTATAGATGGCACTTGGCCCATGCTCCATCTGATTTCCAAGACGGAACAGGGGAAGAGGGTCCTTATGTACATGAATTTTTTAATTCTGAAAATGAAAAGATTGGAGAATTTACTTTAAATATTATTCCGCCACCGCTTGGATCTACTTTGGTAACAATAGAATCAACAGGAACTATAGTTGAAGATCCTGATATATCAAGGACAATAAGAACTCAGTTGGCAATCCCTTCTTTTGCGAGATATGCCTTTGTGGCAGATGCTGATATGAGATTTGGTGAAGGGACTGAAGTGTACGGACCAATTCATTCAAATGGAGGTATACGGTTTGATGGTTTGGCTCACAATGTTGTAACTAGTTCCAGAGAATCTTATGACGATCCTGATCATAGCGGTGCTTATGAATTTGGAGTACATACACATATTTCTCCAACTGATCCAAATCCACCAAATTCTCTGCCAGATAGATTTGATGTTTTTGAAGCTGGCAGACAATTTCCTGTTCCGGCTGTTGATTTTGTAGGTATGATTTCTGATTTATCTTTAATGAGAACAAAAGCTCAAGAAGATGGAAAGTATTTTGCTGATTCTGGGGCACTTGGTTATAGAATAGTTTTAAAGACTAATGATACTTATGATGTTTATCGTGTTAAATCTCTGGTCTCTCCTGATTCAAGTTGCAATAATATTAATGGAGATAGTGATTGGGGGACTTGGAGTATTAAATCAGATAAAAAGATAGGAACTTATGATAATCCAGATAATGGAATAATATTTTTTGAAGATCATGTTTGGGTAGAAGGCCAGATAAATACTGCACGTATTACGATTGCAGCAGGAAGATTTCCAGATACTCCTTCAACTAGAAGAAATATCATAGTAAATAATGATCTTCTTTATACAAATTATAATGGACAAGACACTATTGGTTTAATTGCTCAGAAGAATATAAATACAGGTTTGGTAAGTGACGATAATTTGCAGATAGATGCTGCTTTGTTGGCCCAAAATGGGCGCGTAGGGAGGCATTATTATCGACCGTCTTGGACTTATTGGTGGTGGAATATGCCAGGATGTTCTCCTTATGATGAGAGAAGTACTCTTACGCTTTTTGGAATGATTGGTTCAAAGCAAAGATATGGTTTTGCTTGGTCTGATGGTACGGGATATAACATTAGGAATATTAATTATGATGCGAATTTGTTGTATGCACCACCACCTAACTTTCCTTTAACTTCTGAGCAGTATGAGACTGTTACTTGGGAAGAGTTGGAGAATTAAGATAACTAAATAATCTGAAAGGCCTAAGTATAATAAAACGCCCTACACCAGAGTAAATAAAAAATAAGGAGTCTGAACGAAAATATCTCGATTGTCTGAGCTTTTGCGTAGCAAAGCGAGTTTCGAGATATTTATCGTAAAGGCGACTATATTTTTGATTTACGAAGTGTCTGGGCGTTTTATTATACTTAGGCCTTTCAGATTATTTAGTTATCTTGAATGCAAGCATTGCCATGTATCCAGTAACTATAAATGCTAACCAGTTAATCCAAAGACCAAGTTCAGCTCCGTTAACCATTATTGTTGAGTCAGATACAGCAATCCAAAGATGCATCATTGCAACAAGAAAAAATATTGTACCAGCAGTTTTTGTAAAGTTTTTATTCTTCATGATATTAATTTTTATTCATTAAAATATATCTTTATTTTCGCACATAAAGCAATTTGAGTGTTATATTTTATCAACATTCATAAAAATTCACTGTCACTAAAAAACTCGTGATACAATAAATCAATGCATCAACCAAAGACAAATAAAAAACTAATTATAGGTAATTGGAAAATGAACCCCCAATCCATAGCCGAAGCAAAAAAGACTTTTGTTCAATTTAAGTCTGAAAAACATAATACAAAAAATATAACCACTGTTATATGTCCCCCTTTTGTGTATTTAAATGAATTAAAAAGAATGTATATGGGTTCAAAAATATTCTTTGGTGCACAAGATGTCTTCTGGAAATCCGAAGGTTCTTTTACAGGAGAGATATCTGTAGGGATGGTTACAAATCTAGGTGCTAGATTTGTAATACTTGGACATTCTGAGAGACGTGCGCTTGGAGAAAATAATCAGATGGTTTCTCAGAAAGCTAAAATTGCTTTAAAAGAAGATTTACATACAGTTATCTGTGTAGGAGAACCTGACCGTGATGATCACGGAAGGTATATATCTTTTATTGAAGAACAGATTCATGAGTCATTAAAAGGAATTTCAAAAAATTCAGTAAAGAAATTAGTTATTGCTTATGAGCCGATATGGGCAATTGGAAAAGGAAAGCATCCAATGAATCCTCATGAACTACATCAAATGTCACTTTTCATAAGAAAGACTCTTATAAATATTTATGGAAAGAAAATAGGAGTTGAAATACCTATTTTGTATGGAGGTTCTGTTGATAGTAAGAATGCTTGCGAGTTGGTTTATGAAGGGGAAGTGCAAGGTCTTTTGGTTGGTAGAGCTAGTTTGAATCCACATGAATTTAGTAAGATAATAAATGCAGTAGCTTCTAAAAAATAAAATGTTACCTTCAGTAAAAGAGATCTCAAATTTGAAAGATAAAAGAGTTGTTTTGCGATTAGATTTAAATATGCCTATTGAGGGTGGGAGGGTCGTTAATGATTTTCGCTTGCGAAAATCATTAACGACCCTCAAGTATCTTGCAGAAAAGGGCGCAAAAGTCGTTATTTTAAGCCACATAGGCCGAAATAAGAAAGATACACTGAGACCAATTTCAATATATTTACAAAATATAATTCCACATACTTTTATAAGTAATATATATTCTCAAAACACCCTAGATACATATAACAACATGAAATCAGGAGATGTTTTATTATTTGAAAATCTCCGACAGTTTGATGGAGAAGAAGGCAATGACCCTAAATTTGTAGAACACCTAGGAAAGTTCGGAGATGTTTTTGTAAACGATGCATTTTCAGTCTCACATAGAGAACATGCTTCTATAGTTGGATTACCTTCTATTTTGCCGTCATATGCAGGGTTTCAATTTCAAGATGAGGTAATGGAATTATCAAAAGCTTTTAACCCAGAACATCCATTTGTTTTGATTATTGGAGGTGCAAAATTTCAGACAAAATTGCCACTTATTGAAAAGTTTATTAAAAAAGCAGATATTTTATTTGTAGGAGGTGCTTTAGCAAATGATATTTATAAAAATAAAGGATATGAAGTAGGAATATCTTTAACTTCAGATATTTCAGATGATGTTATGGAGCCAATTGCTAACTCTAAAAAAATATTTACACCTTCTGATGTGGTTGTGCTTGGTGATTCAAAAGTAGAGATTAAGGATTGCAAGAAAATAGGAAAAAATGATCAGATCGTTGATGCTGGAAAAAAGTCTGTAAAAGAAATTGAAAGCTTAGTAAAAGGTGCAAAGCTAGTTATTTGGAATGGACCTTTTGGATTGTATGAAAAAGGATTTGATGAGGCTACTAAAAAGGTTGCAAAGATTTTATCAAAGTCTAAGGCAACCACTATTGTCGGAGGAGGAGATACAGTTGCTGTAATAGAAGAGCAAAAGCTGACAGAAAAATATACTTTCGTTTCAACTGCTGGCGGTGCGATGCTAGACTTTTTGGAGAAGGGGACTATTGCAGGGATTGAGGCGATAGAGATAAGGCAGAAGTAATTTAAAGGACTGTGTATTGACACATAAAGAATACTATTTTAGTATATTTTCGAATGTACAGTATATATTTTCCCAGACAAATAGAATTCATCGAGGCTCTTTCCCGGAGTCAAGGGATACTCGCCAAGGCTGAAATTGTTGTAAGAAGATCAGACAGTGGGGCAACAATGATCCTCTATATTACAGGTATAAGAAACATGAATCATGTCTCTTTCCAAATTCATCGAGATTATACTTCAGTGAAACTTTTTACTTTAGGTATCAAGGAGTTGCTGATTTCGAGAGGAGTTACTTTTTGCCAATAACCACCCTTAGAGGTGGTTTTTTATTTTCTCAGCAACCTCAAACATTTCTCCTTCTTTATAAGAAATATGTTTTCCATGCTCGAAAGAATCTCCTTTAAAACGAGGGACAACGTGAAAGTGTACATGAAAAACATCTTGCCCTGCAGCTTCTCCGTTGTTCATAAAGATTTTTATTCCGTCAGCACCCAAACCGGCTTTTGCTGCAATCGATACTTTTTTCACTGTGCTCATAACCCTAGATAAAACATCATCTGGAATCTCATAAATATTTTCAAAAGGTTCTTTTGGTATAACGAGCGTGTGTCCAAGAGCATTTGGAGCAATATCTAGAAATGCAAAAGTGCTTTCATCTTCATATATTCTTGTCGATGGAATTTCTCCAGCTACTATTTTTGTAAAAATTGTTTCTTTCATATTCCAAGATTATAGCATGCTATAATGCCCATTATGGATAAATATACTGCACTCGAACCACTTACAGAAAGTCAAAGAAACGAACTAAAAGAATACTCGGATATAGTGGCGCATTTGTTGTTTCATCGAGGAATAACCACAAGTAAAGATGCAGGTGATTTTATAAATCCTTCTTATGAAGATAATCTGCACGATCCTTTTTTATTTAAGGATATGGACAAAGCAACGGATAGAATACTAAAGGCCATAAAAGAAAAAGAATCAATCTGTATATATTCTGATTATGATGCAGATGGAGTTCCAGGCGCAGTTATTTTAAATGATTTTTTTAGAAAAGTTGGAGTAGAAAATTTTGAGGTATATATACCACACAGAAATAAAGAGGGTTTTGGCTTAAATAAAAAAGCCATTGAAGGACTTCATGAAAGAGGAGTTAAGCTAATAATAACAATAGACTGCGGTATTGCAGATGCTCCGCTTGTAAAGTATGCAAATGAATTGGGTATGGAAGTGGTTATTACCGATCATCATGAGCCACATGACGATGTTCCAGAGGCGCATGCAATTGTAAATCATAAACAAAAAGGTTGTGAGTATCCAGAAAAAATATTATGTGGATCTGGAGTTGTATTTAAACTTGTTCAAGCTTTGATCCAAAAAGGAGATTTCGGACTTGTAGAAGGGTGGGAGAAGTGGTTGCTTGATATGGTTGGAATTGCCACGCTTTCCGATATGGTTCCACTCAGAGGTGAAAATAGGGCTTTAGTGCACTACGGAATGCATGTTCTTAGAAAATCTCCTAGAAAAGGTCTGCATCAACTTTTGAAAAAGACAGGTACGAATCAGAGGTTTTTAAACGAAGAAGACGTGGGATTTACAATCTCACCTAGAATAAATGCCGCGTCTCGCATGGGAGTTCCTAAAAAGGCTTTTGAGATGCTATCTGCAACAGATGATATTGATGCAAAAGAATTAGTGAATTATTTGCATGAAATCAATAATGAAAGAAAAGGCCTGGTCGCTTCAATGGTGAAAGAAATAAGAAAACATCTTTCGAAAACAGGAGAGCTAAAAATTCTTGCAATGGGAAATGTTTCTTGGAAGCCTTCTCTTTTAGGTCTAGCAGCAAACACAGTCATGAATGATTATGGAATACCTGTATTTTTGTGGGGAAGAGGAGAGGGACAGGATTTAAAAGGTTCATGTCGTGTACCAGAAGGTTTCAGCGGAATTGACTTAATGAACAATCTAACAAAAGGAACATTGGAGACCTACGGAGGGCATCATCAAGCTGGTGGATTTGTAGTAGGTGCACCTCATGTAGATTTATTGCAAGGAGAATTTGAGAAATCTTTTGAATCTTTATATAAAGAAGGAAAACCTGTATTAAAAAAACAAATAGACTATATTCTTAATCCAGATGATATTACGGAAAGTTTGTTTAGAGATATAGAAAAGCTTTCTCCTTTTGGTATGAATAATGAAAGGCCAACTTTTTTGATAAAAGAATGTGTTGTAAAAGAAGTGAGTAGGTTTGGAGCAGACAAAGGGCACATTAGAATAAATATTGAAAGAAAAAATAGCGACCTGGAATCAATCGCATTTTTTATAAAAGAAGGGGAGTGGGACAAAATAAAAACAGGACAAGAAATTTCAGTAGTCGGTAAAATAGAAAAATCTTATTTCAATAGGCCACCAAAAGTAAGACTTAGAATAGATGATGTCTTGTTTTAAGACAATATCTTTCCAATCTCCAAAAGGATTTCATCAAGAGTAAGAGTGGCTTTTATTAGATATTTATTTGCTCCTAAACTTATCCCTTTATCCACTTCTGATTTCTGTCCAAAATTAGAAAGAATAATAACCGGTATGTTTTTTAGTTTCTCTTCTTGTTTTATTTTTTCTAAAATTTCATAACCACTCATTCCAGGGAGAAGTATGTCTAAGACGATTAAGTCTGGAGTTTCGCTTTCTAAAATCTTAAAAGTCTGCGACCCATCTACTGCATGTAATAATTGAGCATTTACGGTAGACATCTTTCTTGCAACTATGTCGCTCAGGAAAACATCATCTTCAACCCAGAGAATTTTTTTATTTTGTAGTGATTCGTTACTCATGTAGATAATTGTACTATTTTTTAATATTACTACCAATTAAGCTATACTTCTTTTTTTCGAGAAATCTTCGTTTTTAAAGGTAATATGATATAGAAAGTTGTGCCTATGTTTTCTTCACTGTCAAAATAAATTTTTCCGCCATGTTTCTCTACTACATCTTTTGCTATAAATAATCCAAGCCCTGAACCGTCCGCATGAGTTCTGATGGCGTTTTTTGCTCTGTAGAATCTCTCGAATATATTTTTCTGCTGTTCTATAGGTATACCAATTCCAGTATCTTTTATTCCTATTTTTATATTTCCTCCGTCTTTATCTATAGATATTTTTATAGAAGTATTTTCTTTGCTGTATTTAACAGCATTGTCTATTATGTTAATAAGAACCAACTCTATTTTTTTAGAGTCTCCGATTATATATCTTATCTCTTCATTTATTTTCGGCTTATCAAAAGAGATTTGTTTTTTCATGGATTGAGTAGATACTTGAGACAATACATTATCTAACAATTCATAAATATCCATTTTTTTGAAAATATACTCAGCCTTTCCTTGAGAAATAAGATCGCTATTTAGGAGATCGTTAACTATTGAAATCATGTGTTCATTTGTAGAAAAACCTCTTTTTAAGAACTCTTTCTGCTCATCATTTAATTTTCCTAGCTCTTCATTTAGAAGCATTGCTATTGTCCATTTTATTCCAGAAAGCGGGGTACGTAGTTGATGAGCCGCTACGGAAATAAATTCAGATTTCTTTTTATCTAATTCTTTTAATTCTGAATAAGCTTTTTCTAGGTCTTGTGTTCTTTCTTTAACTTTTATTTCCAGAGAATCATTTAGATTTTCTAATTCACTAGTCTTTTCTTTAACTTGTCTTTCAAGTTCTCTTTTTGATAAAGTCGCAAGCCATTCATCAAAACTCAATACGTCCTCTGGTATGACCTTCAAGAAAATACCAGCAACTTCTTGGTTGTATGTTTCCTGAAGTTTTTTATAGATTGTATTAAAGAAACTAGAAGCTACTTTTCCACCAAAAGAAGAAGTTATTATATTGTAGAGTATCGTATATAGACCTTTAAAGGCTTGAGATAATTCGGCATCTTTCAAGGGTTTATTTTCTTGTATTTTATTAAATTCTGTGAAATCTAAACCTTCGCCTGTTACCGATACCGATTCAAAAAAAGTTCCTCTATTTAGTCTGATTAGCGTTTGTTTTAGATTAACTACGCCGCTATTTTGAATTATGTATTGAGCAATATCTTGAATAAATATTTCGTATATATAAAGAGACATTTTTTCTTGAGGATAGAAAAGTAATTGCATTTCTTTATCTAGTAGAGTTATGTCGATTCTTTTAGATATTTCCTTTCTTATATCAAATTTATTTTTATGATTATCAGAGTTCATCCTGGTATTTGTTACCAAGAATTCTTCCCACACCAAATACAGATGGATTATTTGAGTATCTAGTTTCCCGCGAGAACTTCTTTTGCGAGATTGATATTCTGTTATGTATTGATACGTTATGTCTGGACTAGGGGATATGGATTGAAGATATGAAAAAATTTCATCAAGCGCTTTTGATTTTTCACTTTTTTCTTTACTTTGGAAAATTTTGTATAAAAAATTAAGCATATTTTTATTTTAGTATATTTTGATTCTTAAAATGATTTGCTGAAATGATTCCTCCAACTCCGATCAAGAAGCTGGCAATAATCATCAGCTGATCTGGAACTCCGCCTTCAATCCAGATTCCTTTAGAAATCTCTATAGAAGTTATTATGTCAGAAATTACTATTAAAGCTAAGGCCAATATGATCATTCCAAGGCCTTTATAAAATCTTCGCCTAATAATCCATAGAGAAATTATTATTGTGCTTATATAAGCTACATTTACTAAAGGATAGATTATGTTAAAAAATTGTTGACCATTTGTTTGTGGAGTACTGATATTTGGAAAACCTGCAACTATAAAAAATAAAATCATTATTAAAATAAATAATAAAATAGATTTCATCCAGAATAATAAACTTCTTTTGGTGTTATATATTGCCAGTAAATACCATATTCCTGTTATTAGGAATGGAGCCATAAGTATGTAAAATACATCGATAAGAGAAGGAAAAGGAATAAAAGAATCACTAAGGAAAACATAATATATCCATACTAAGTGAGAGATTATAAAAGATATAAGACCTCCAGACAGAAAATACAGACTTTTCCCTATAATATGTTTATATCCAAAAGAATGTGCATTATAGATTAGTGCAGATGCAGAGAAAGAAAAAACAATTATCATTGTTAGTTCTATTATTTCGTAAATAGGCGATTGTCCGCTAGATATTGAAAACATTGTAAACATCCACATTAATGTTAGTAGGGTGGAGATGCATAGAGCAACAAAAAAGACTTTGTTCTTTTTAGATAGATTCATTACTAATTATTATACTATTGTAAGCCTTTTTTGTGTGAATGTTTTTCCTAATTCATAAATAGACATTGATATAACTAGACCGCTTATTATTATGAAAAAATCTCCGATGTCTCCAACAAAATGACTTTGATTTAAAGATCTAAAAATAATAATAGTATTTCCTGTAAGCATTAAAAATAATCCAGAAGCCAGAATGTATGGGCCATTGCATACTTTGTATTTAGAAGTTCTAAAAATAGAATAAATTAGAGTTAATAGTACTGAGTTTGCATATATATAATAAGAAGTATTTTGGTCTAATTCTGGTAAAAGCGATTTTAGTAATAGTATAAAGATGACGAAAGACGCTATTATTTCCATAAAAATTTTACTATTCACTTTAAAAGAATAAATAGATAAAGAGCTTAATGTGCCTACGGTCATGAGAAGCATTGAAAATGACATTAAAAATAAGGTCATTTTAGAATGCAAAGAGAGTGGATGACTATATGTATTTATAAAAGAAAAATCTTGTATAGATAAACTTATAGTGAAAGTAGATATACTTAGAAATAATATTCCCCACCACAATGCATTAAAGGGCATCTTTTTTAAAAATAAAAATTTCATTCCAAAAAGACTTCCTACAGAAAAAGAGAAAAAATAAATCATCATATATGTGTATGAAATAAAATCTAATGTATTGTAGAAGTGAGTTATAAAAGCACCAAATATAAAAATAAAGAGCAATAAAAACCCCACTTTTTTAATATACGTACTTTCCGTATCGTTTATCATGCTGTATTTATTGTATCAAATACTGCCTTGTATGTGTCCTATGATATACTTCAATCCATGAAAAAAATAACTATCTTCACTGACGGTGCATCAAGAGGTAATCCAGGAAAAGGTGGATGGGGAAGCATCATAAGGTCTGGAGACTATGTAAAAGAGCTTGGAGGATCAGAAAAAGATACTACAAATAACAGAATGGAGCTGATGGCTGTGATAGCCGCTTTGGAGTATGTAGAGAGAGGAGATGATGAAATCACTATACACAGTGATTCAAAATATGTAATACAAGGTGCAACTTCTTGGATAAAGGGATGGAAAGATAGGGGATGGAAAACTTCTCAAAAGACTGATGTTTTAAATAAAGATTTATGGGAGAGGTTGGATATTGCCATGAAAGAAAAAAACATAACTTGGAAAAATGTTGCAGGACATGTTGGAATTGCAGGAAATGAAAGGGCAGATGTAATTGCTACAAAATTTGCTGATAAAGAAGATGCAAATTTATACGAAGGATTATATGAAAAATACGATGTAGATTTGGAATCAATAGCCAAAGATTCTGAGGCGACTGTAAAAAAGAAAAGATCAAAGATGAAAGCATATTCATATATGAGTTTAGTAGACGGAGTTTTTAATCGGCATAAAACTTGGGATGAATGCAAAGAAGCCGTTTCTGGAAAGGCTAATGCTAAGTTTAGAAAGTCTATAAGTGAAGATGATGAAAAAGAAATTTTGAAAGAGTGGGGAGTTTAGTTTTTGTATTTAAAAAAGTTTTAAATTTTTGATAAACTTTTTCTTGGATTATTTTTTGGTAAATAAATAAAGTAAAAATATGAAAAAGTTTTTCATATTTTATCTTTTTTCAGCAGGCATTTTAGGTGTGATTTTTGGACATTTTTTTCAGCCAGATTTTTATTTTTATTACATCATTTTTGGTGTTGGTTTGTGCCTTTATTTTTCTCAAAAAAGGCACAAATCAGGAGTCTTTTTTGGTCTGGTTTTTTTATTATTTATTTTTATGATTTTCTCTTTCCAGACAGTTTCTATTGAAAAAAATAACCGCCCTTTTTTTGATGAATTGTATGGAAAAAAAGTCGTAGTTTCAGGAAAAATAAATCGAGAAATTGATGTCAGAGAAAATAAAATGTTTGTAGTTTTTGAGATGAAAGAAATTGTCGGTGAAGATATTTTTATTCCGGAAAAACAGCTTATAAGAATCACTACAAAATATTATTCGAGATTAGAATATGGTGATGAGATTAGAGTTTCAGGAATGATAAAAGAACCAGAAGATTTTACTACAGACACAGAAAAAACCTTTAAATTTAAGGGTTTTTTAGCAAAAGACAATGTTTATTACCTCATGTCTTTTCCTCAAATTGAAGTAATTTCAAAAGAAGAAAATTTTTCAATTATCGGCACAATATTTAAAATAAAAAAATCTTTTATAAATCATATAAATAATTTTTTACCGTCTCCACATGCACCACTTTTGGCTGGAATTTTAATCGGTGCAAAGCAATCTCTCGGTGCTGAAATTTTAGAAAAATTTAGAATTGTTGGGCTGATTCATATTGTAGTTTTGTCTGGATATAATGTTTCTTTGGTTGCATTTTCAATACAAAAATTTTTCAAAGTTTTTCCAAATTTTGTATCAATTCCGATGTCTATTTTAGGGATAATTTTCTTCGCAATTTTAACAGGTGCAGGAGCGACAATTGTGAGGTCTAGTATCATGGCAAGTCTTGCAATTGGAGTCAATATTTTTGACTTAAAATATGATGCAGGGAGAGCACTTTTTTTGGCAGGAACTATTATGGTTTTTCAAAATCCGATGATACTTTTTTATGATCCATCTTTTCAACTTAGCTTCATGGCAACTATCGGGCTTGTTTATATATCTCCAATTATAGAAAAGTTTTTCTTTTGGATTACGGATACTTTTGGCTTTAGGGAAATAATAACAAGCACTGTTGCTACACAGATTTCAGTACTACCACTTCTTGCAAATATGACAGGAGAAATTTCAATGATTTCACTTGCGGCAAACATTTTAGTTTTACCATTTATACCGATTACAATGCTTGTCGGATTTATTGCATTAATTTTTTCTTATATCAGCGTTATCCTTACTTATCCTTTTTCCGCAATCACTTATATACTTTTAGACTACCAACTTTTGATAGTTGAGTATCTTTCAAGAATTCCTTTTGGAATTATATCTATATAGATTTTGAGAAATTTTCTTCTGCAACACTCCAATTTATATTTTCAAAAAAGTCATCAATGTATTTTCCTTTTCCGCTTGGAAGATAGTCTGCGACAAAAGAATGCTCCCACATATCAAGGGCGACAATAGGGGAAAGACCTGTAAGGTGACCGAGGTGTTGCTCATCTACCCAATAGTTTAAAAGAGAGTCTGAGTGCTTGTCATAAGACAACATGGCCCAACCAATACCTCTTGTTTTTGCGAGTGACTTGAAATTATTTAGCCAAGCGTCAAAAGATCCCCATTGATTTTCAATTTTATCTTTCAGGGCACTTTCAGATATAGTCTTTGGTCCACCTTCAAGTAAAGAAAAATAATATTCATGATTTCTCATACCATCAAATTCAAAAGAAATTCTTCTTCTAGTTTCACTATCTTTGTATGATTCTGTTGCGTCATCTTTTTGTTCAACAGTGTTTTCAAGTATTAAATTAAGGTTTTTTACATATCCTTCGTAAAGTTTTATGTGCTCGTCTATTGTTGTTTTTGATATTCCTTTCAGTTCGGGAATTGAGAAGTTTTTAGGTACGTATTGCATAGGATTTTAGCTTATTTCTAATTGTTGGGTATTGTAGCACGAAGTCATTTTAAGAAAAATTTACAATCTTTATAAAAAATTCATCAGTAATTTATGCTGATGTGTGTATATTTTATTGGTGTTTGTAGCTTTACGTTCAGTTTTCATTATTTTATTGATATTAGTTTCAGTCATTTTGGGCGTTTCTATTTTTTTAGATAGACCTTCTAACTTAATGCGAGTATCTTTTTTGGACGTAGGACAAGGCGATTCTATTTTGGTCGAGGTACCAAACGGGAATCAGTTACTTGTAGATGCCGGAGTTGACTCGAGAGTTTTGCATCAGCTTGGGAAAAGTATGAGATGGTTTGATAGAAGTATTGATTTTGCTATTGCAACTCATGCGGACGAAGACCATATCGGTGGCTTTCCTGCAATTTTTGAAGTTTATAAAATCGGAAAATTTGTTATACAAAGCACTGACAGAAATGACGAGCTATTAAAAATTCTTCAAGAAAAAGAAGTTTTATTTGGAGAAGAATTGTACCAAGGAGACAGATTAATCTTGGATTTTGACAGAGAAATTTTTGTAGATGTTTTCTGGCCTCCAAAAGGAGAAGAATTTTCAAATAGAAATGACGGCTCTTATGCTTTAAAAATTTCTTATGGAGAAGTCGAATTTTTTCTAACAGGAGATTTACCAGAATCAGTTGAAGAAAAATTAGTCTCTTTGTATGGAGAAAAAATATCATCAGATATTTTAAAGGCGGGGCATCATGGGTCAAAGACATCATCTTCAGAAATATTTTTATCTACTGTAAAACCAAAGTACGGAATTATTTCTGCAGGAAAAGAAAATCGCTACGGACATCCTTCCCAAGAAGTTCTTGATAGATTCTCAAATTTAAATATAGAGATATTTAGAACAGATCAAGAGGGGAGTGTGGTCTTTGAGACAGATGGTTTTGAGATATGGAAAAAATAAAAGACCGGAATTTTCAAGAAAATTCCGGTCTTTTAAAATCTTATGTTTTTTTCTTAAATCAATCCTGCTTTTTTCAAAGTTTGAAAAGCTCCATTTTTGTTGATCGTCTTTATCGCTTTAGCTGAAACATTCAGAGTTAGAGTCTTATCAATCTCTGGAATATAAAAACGTTTCTTTTGGATATTTGCGTGACGTCGTCTTTTACCAGTAGGGTTGAATTGAGTAGCACGCGTACGGTTTGAGTACCCGCCTCCAACAATTGAACTTTTTCCTGTTATTGCGCATTGCTTTGACATAATGTATTGTCTTAAATTCGTGTGGGATTATACTATCACAGTTACTAAGTAATGCAACACTATGGACATTATCACAATATTTTCAATAATAATTCTAATTTTATCAGTCGTTATCCATGAGATTTCTCATGGATATGCAGCTTTGTTTCTAGGGGATACAACTGCCAAATACGACGGTCGCCTGACACTAAATCCATTAAAACACCTTGATCCTTTTGGGTCGGTTATTCTCCCGTTAATGCTTTCTATTCTTCCAGGAAGCTTTGTCTTTGGGTGGGCCAAACCAGTTCCATACAATCCCTATAATCTAAGAAATAGAAGATGGGGAGAGCTTGCCGTTGCACTTGCCGGTCCAGTTTCCAATATAATCATTGCCGTAATTATATCGATTATTATCAGGTTTGCTTCAGTTCTGTCTCTTTCTGCTGCTTTTGTACAGCTTTTATGGATAGCTGTTTTAATAAACATCGTACTTGCTGTATTCAACTTAGTTCCAATTCCACCGCTTGATGGATCAAAGATTTTGTTCAATTTGTTCCCAAGTTTGGACATGAGATTCCGTGAATTATTGGAGAGATGGGGCTTTTTGATCTTATTATTTTTCATTATCTTTTTGTGGGATTTTGTTTACCCTGTGATTTTCTGGATTGCATACATTTTGACCAATATCGGATAGATTTTTTTATCCGATATAATGGCTTAAATAATAACTATTTCGTTTATCCGAACACTAAAAAGTTGTCCACAAGGGCAATTTTTTAATGCCAAAAAAATAAGAGCTAGACGGTATAATAATAGAGTATTAAAAGCACTATGAGCTCACTGGAATTAAACAACCAAAATTATATAAAAGCCAAGGATGCAGCATCTGTTCTTGGATACACCAGTGACTATGTTGGACGACTATGTCGAGAGGGTAAATTGGAAGGAAAGAGAATTGGCCGAGCTTGGTTTATTAGCGAAAAGTCACTAGAGGAATTTGCTCAAAAGGTTAAAGAGGAAAAAGAGGCAGACAATGAAAGTCGAAGAGAAAAGATGGTTCATGAGTATGTTGAAAATAAGTCAGCTGGTAATCTTACTTTTTCATTCAAGACTCTTGTTCAGTCAGTTGTGCCACTTGTTCTAATAATCTCTATTTTCCTTTCAACAAGCTTTTTTGTTTTTGCTCCAGTAAGTCATGCTCAAAGTTCTGCAGGAAAGATTGCAAAGAGAATGCTTTCTAATTTGTCTGAGGAAGTTACTGCAGTTTTACCAGAAGGAAGAATCAAAGAAGTTGGAAATAATATTTCAAATAAGTTGAGAGCTGTTGCAACTGCTGGAGAGTCAGATATCAAAAAGCCAGAGCTTGATGTTGTGACTTCTTTTTTCAAAGATGTTTTTGGAGGAGCAAAATTTGTTTCTGAGAATTCTAAACTTACAAGAAGTCATGAGGCTCGAACTTTTGCTTTTCAAAAAAGTGAACCGACTCTAGCATTGATTCATGAAGTAAAACCTGTAGCAAAAGAATTAGCGAAACTTTATGCATTTGATACCTTCAAAAAAACTTATGATATTTCTCCAAATCAAACAGCATCAGTATTTTCTGGATTCAGAGAAGTTGCGCAAAAGACAGCCTATGAATTTTATTGCGATGTAAATAACTTGATTGGAGTTGATTGTGATGGAAGAAGAGGTGATGACGTGATAGTCCAGAGGTCTGCACCTCCTGGCAATAGTAGGATTGAGAATACGGAAACCGGAAAGACTCTTACAAAAATTGTGAACACCGGAGGTTCAATCACAAACATCACAAATATTGGAATTACAAACGACGAGCTAGAAGCCCGTCTTCAACTGTTTAAAGGGGAGCTCAATATTCCTGAAGGATCACGTGTTGTTGTAAAGAATTATGGAGGAACGACATTGTCGACTGATCAAATTTATGAAGACATTTCAGACCTAGTAAATGAATCTGTTTTAAATGCGAATCACACAAATCTTCCAAATCTTGTAGAAACAGGTGCAATTGATTCAGGATCAATTACTTCTGGTTTTGGATCAATTGATATTGGTGATGACACATTAACTGCTGGAGATGCAAACTTCACAACTCTTACTGTCTCAGCAACATCTACTTTCGGAGGAGTTGTAAATATCACAGACGGCCTTGCACTTGATGGGCAATATGGGACATCAGGACAAGTTCTACTTTCAACAGGAACATCAACAACTCCTGTTTGGGTTGATCAATCAACACTTTCAGTTTCTGTAGGAATCGGTACAGGAGTAACTGGTGGAACATCAGGTTCAGTTCTTTTTGTTGATGCTTCAGGAAATCTGGCACAAGACAACGATAATTTCTTCTTTGATGAAAATATAAAATCTTTTGGAATCGGCACATCAACTCCAGAATCAAAATTCCATGTTTCAGAAGGAGGAATCCAAATCTCAGGGACAAGCACAAATCCATTTATCAAATTTGAATACACAGACACAGACGTGGCACAGATTCGAGCGACTGCAACAAATAGACTGGCAATCACAAATGGAGCTGGAAGTGCCGAATTCTTTACAGTCGACACTGCTACGGGAAATGTTGGAGTAGGAAGCACAACCCCTGGAGCACGGTTGGGAGTTGCAGGAGATGTCCTTGTGGATGGAAAAGTTACAGCTTCGACTTTTACAGCGACATCAACAACAGCGACATCAACTTTCCCAAATGTTGAAACAACAAATCTTTCAATCGGAGGGGATTATATTACAGATTTCACAGGCACAGGACTTATCGTTACTGGAAGTACTTTGACAGTAGACGATGCGGCATTTCTTTCACTTGCAAATTGGTATGCAACAACAACAGACGCCCTAGCAGAAGGTTCAAACAACCTATACTGGACAAACACTCGATTCGACAATCGACTTTCTGCAACAACAACACTTCCAAATCTAACAACACTA
>Ga0213866_10000090_pt1 | contig 71355 bp, 47 predicted proteins | sample PICome_11_FD_160079 | JGI IMG/M metagenome (GOLD analysis project Ga0213866, IMG submission 160079) | Coastal seawater microbial communities near Pivers Island, North Carolina, United States - PICO284 | ecosystem: Environmental > Aquatic > Marine > Coastal | place: USA: North Carolina...
TTAACTTGTATACTATTACTGTTTATTGTAATATCATCTGTTGTTAAAGTAGTAAATGTTGTTTGTCCTGATATAGTTACAGGACCAGTTGTAGTTGTACTTTCATTAACAATAAGTCCATTTGATCTTACAGGATTAGTTGTTATAACTTCGCCGGTGCCGGCTGCACGTAATTCTAAATCACTATCTGATACAGTAGTTGTAATAAAGTTATCATCAATTAGTATGTTTTCAAATTGGCTTGAACCTAACTGTGATAGATCACCTGTGATATTAAAGTTTCTAATTGTAAAGTCTGTTGCTGTAATATCAGCCTCAACATCAATTGTGCTAACTTGTAAATTTTGAAACGTAGATGTGCCGCCAACTGTAATGTCATTACCAATGCCTACGCTATCAGTAATGTTTACTTTGCCTGTTCCATTAGGACGTAATTCTAAGTCAGCATTACTATCAGTGACACTAATAACATTTGTTTCGATTGTTATGCCATTTAAATCTGCATCATTTACATATGCAAACCCCCAACGCTTATCTTCCTTACCTAATTTAAAAGTATCGTGTTGATTAGGTTCTAAGTCTTGGCTAAATTCTGTATTAAATGTAACTGTGTCAGTTGGTTGATCACCTGCTAAAGACAATGTACCATCAAAACTAAAATTATCTGTAATATCTAAGTTTCCAGTAAGACTAGTATCACCGTTAAGATTAATAAATGTTGACACAGGACTATCAATAGTCATGCCACCACTTAGACTTTCTATTGTATTGCCACTTAGTCTTATATTTTGATTTTGTACTTTTGTTCCATCTATAATAGCAATATTACCATTTGTAGTTACAGTCAAACCTGCTAGTGCATCAACTGTTGATTCGTCAATAGTAAGTGTGCTGTTTCCTGTGTCTAGGTCAACAAAAAATTGTTCACCAACTCTAAAATTTCCTAAGTGGTCTGTTGAGCTAAAATAAATTGTTCCTGAATTTAATTCTTCAGTTTCGTTTGCTTGTATTGCTCTACTTGGGTCATTGTCGACAAATTTTCCTGCACCTATGTATCCAAAGTTATGCTGTATAAGATACATTAATGTATCATTACCGTCTGCAACAGCACCCTTATTACCGTATACGTTTGCTGATCCAATTGATCTTAATTCTGCACCGTATAGTATTGTAGAACCGTCTGTGCTTAAATGTCCAGTTGATCCATTAACAGCATACAAGCCTCTATTAGCAAAGTATGTAAAACTATTAAGCCATTCTACCCTAACTCCGTTTGTCATAGTAAGTGCATCAACGCCCGGTGTAATAAATGTTACAGCATGGAATAACATGCTTGCTTCGTTGCTAGTGCTTAGTACACTTGCACCATCTACTAAGGCACCTTTACCTGCATCAGCACTTGCATATCCTCTTGGATCACTTGCACTAGTTGTGCTACCTTGTGTGCTTACTGTAATATTTTGTACATACGGACTACGTGATGTCACTGTTGCATTAGGAGCAAATCTAAATGCATAACCTACGTCATTTCCGCTGTCATAAAAGAAATCTTTTATTGTAAAATTTTGAACAGTAGTTTCGCCGTTAAGATGAAATATATCTCTTGAACTTGAACTACTCGGAGGAGTAATAATTGTATTTCTTATGTCGTGACCTGTAACAGTTACTCCTGCTGGTACAACTAAAGGACATGATTCTTCATATTCGCCCGGCAATACATAAACTGTGTCGCCTGCTGATACTTGTGTTAGTGCATAATCTATAGTTTCAAATGGTGCTTGTATATGTTCGCCATGACTATCGTTGTCTCCATTTTTTGCAACGTAAAAAGTTTTGCCAGGCTTATGAATTAAATCTACTCCGCCTAGTGCAAAGTCTGTTGCATTTATTCTAGAAACATTTGCTAGTCTTGTGTTAGTTTCTAACCAACGTTTGTCGGCTTTACCTAAATCATACGGAGCATAATTTACATCAGTATTTGGATTAATATCACTAGTTACATCAGTATCAAATGTTACTGTGTCTTGAGCTAAAGTATCACCAAATACAATATTACCTTCTAGTGTAATATTTCCATCTGCATGTATATTGCCGTCAACATGTAAATTATTAAAAACTTCAACTTGACCTGTTCCGTTAGGGCGTAGTTCTAAATTGCTGTTACTGTTTGTTGTAGAAATGTAATTGTCATCAATAAAAATGTCGCCTGTTTTTACATTAGTACTAGTAATTTTATATCTTGCATCAAGTATTACATCACCTGGAAAAGGTTGTATTGTAGTGTTTTGTATGTTAAAATTTGCTATGTCTGCTTGTGTATCAGCAATTAGAGATACTGTTCTAGTAGTACCTGAGACATGTAGCGGATGACTAGGAGATGCATTTCTTATACCTATCTTGTCGCCTGTTACGTCAAGATAAATTAAGTCTGTTTCAAAGGCTAGGTCAATGCCATTTCTTTCCAGATTGGCAAATAATAACGGACCTGAGATTCTACCTACTTGCGACATTTAAAGTTCTCCTACTTGTATTTATTGGATTACTTGTCGAAGTTATGTAGTACAGTAACTGGTTTATTTAAGTCTGGTGCTGATGTGAATTTGATATACCAACCGTCGGCATACGGTGCATTAGGACCTGTTAAACTTCCGCTTACACTTTGTTCTAATGTATAGTTTGTTGTGCTGATTTGAAATACGTTTTCGACAAATACTAAAACGTTTTGTGCGGCTGCCGGAACAGGAAATTCTGGATCTCCGCTTGCTAATGGACCAAATACAGTTTCAGTTGCATCACCGTTTCCTAAACTTTGTTGTGTAATTCCAACTAGTACAGGTGTAACGCCTCTTACTCCTGCCCATGCTCCGTTTTCATATACTTCAAATCTGTTGTCTGTTGTATTGTATCTAAAATGTCCATTTTCAGGATTAGCAGGACGTTCTGCTGTTGTACCTTTAGGCACACGTATACTGTTAGTAGATTCCATGTACACTTGATCATCTACATCAAATTGTACGCCTCTACCATAGATTGTTCTTCTATTTGTATTTTGTGCCTTGAGTAATCTCATTATGTAATATCCAAATAACTCACTGTACAAGCAAGTCTACCTGTACCACTTGCAGATGGTCCACCGTTAACTTGTACGCTGTCGCCTGCATCTAACACAATTTTTTCTGTGTCTAATGTAAATGTTTCACCTGCTGGTAATGACAGTCTTCTAACTACAGAAGTAACTGTATCACTGTACGATCCACTTGCTGGAACAAAGTGCAAATCAAATTCGCAAGTCTCATTTTCAGGAGCAGACGCACTTGGATCATACGTATTGCATATTAAAATGTTTGTAATAGCATATGATTTACTTGCTGGCACAGTTAACATAATGTGTCTGTAATCGCCACCACCTTGATCAATTATTGCTTGGTTTACTATTGCCATATTGTTTCCTTAAAAAAGCATACTAAAAACTAGTGCTCTATTTTTACTTATTATTTCATCACGTTGACTTTCAGCATTAACGAAATACATTCCTGTACCTGCCGCTTGTGCTGGCTTAGAATACAGTAGTATTCCATCGTCTGGTTCTGCAGGATCTGTTACACCGTCAACGCCTTCATGCGGTGTATATCCTAATCTTAAATTGTCGTCAACAACAACATGTCCTGTTCCTGTTGCACTTAAAATTAAATCTTCTTGACTTGTGCCAAGTGTTTTTATTTCTGTACCGTGTACAGTTTGTTCAATTCTAATTCCATATTGATCTGAATATGTAGGACGAATATCTTGTATTAAGTTTCCGTCAATCCCTACCTCAATTCTACTTGGGCCTGAAACACTATCATCATACACTTGTACTCTAGTGTCACCTACTTGAACTCTGTTCGGAACAACCGTACCAAAGAAGTTTGTTACAGTATCGTCTACATATTTTTTATTTGGAATATGATCATCGTCGGTTACTCGTGTTTCGTAACCAAATGTTCCTTTAACAGTTAGCATACCGGGGTTGGGTGTTACATTGCCTGATAAATTGTATTGACCTAGTAAGTTTAAGTCAACTCCTGGAGTAACAATACTAACAGTTTCAATACCACCAACTCTACCACTTGGAGATCTTACACTCCATGCACCTAAGTCTGTAGTACCACTATTTTGTGTATCTGTCCAGTTTAAACTTTCAACAAACAGCCACTGGCCGTCTTCTATTGTACCTCTGTCAACACGAAGACCGGAAGCGCCATCTCTAGTGATGCCGTTCCCGGTTTCGCCTTTGTTTAATACAATAATATTGTCTTCAACTGTTGTGTTAACAGTATCAAGAGTAGTTTGCGTTCCTTCAACAACAAGGTTACCGGTAATGTAAACATCACCAACTTCCGTTCCTGTGTCCAGTGTAATTCTACCACCGCTCTTAACAACTACTCTGTAGTTGCCATCGCCTACTCTTAAATACTTGTCCATAAGTTAATCCTTATGCGTCTTCAGTGAAGTCTGTATCGTCTGTACCTAGTAATGTATCATCATCACCAGCTTCTTCAATTTCAACAGCGCCATCTGTGTTGCTTGTACTAAAGTTCCATGCAATTGACTGTCCGTCTAATGCGTTTGAACCTGTTCCACTTGGAGCAACGATAGTTGCCTTACGTCCTGAAATTTTACTAACTCCGTAAGTTTCACCGTCATCACCTTTTACACTAATAGCCATTTCTGTGCCTGTTAGGTCTGCTGGTAATGTGCCTGTTGTTAAGAAACGATCATATGTAGTTCCTGGTGTACCGATAGCCGCTACACGAAACTTTTTAGATCCTAATTGCTTTACAATATAACCTTCAAGTACACTTGATGTACCGTAAAAGTCTACTTTGATTTCATTACCACCTGCAGTAGCTGGTCCAAAAAATCTTTTATTTACTGGTCTTCCCATTTGTTTTCTCCTATATAAGTAGTCCTATCCGGGTTCTATCCGGTACGCTGTGGGTTAAACAGCATAAGTCCGCCTTGCGGCACACTATTTGACATATGTATTTATCAAAAGAGGTAAAAGCTCTGTTAGGTAATTTAGTCAAAAAAATAGGACCCGAAGGTCCTATTTTTCCAGTTTTAATTAAAACTTAGCTAAAGCTAACATTAGCGTTATTGATCGCAACTTTACCTAAGTAATCTGCTGCGTTACCAAGTGATGATGCTGTGTTAGACAGTTCAACATAACCATAACGTGTCATAAATGATACGGTAGGTTCGAATGTTGATGGATCTAATACAACGCCACTTGACATTAACGGAATGTATGGGCAATAGAACGCTGGTGCGTCTGATTCACTTGCACCTTTGTAACCAACAAGTACGTCAGCGCCATCGGCTGAGTAAGTGTTAACGTACACTTTCATTGCATTGTTTAAAGTACCAACCATCTTAGTGTTAGTTGGAGCTTCAAATGTACCTTCAGTTGTTCTTGCAAACGCTGAAGTTGTTGCACTTTGTAGAATTGTTAACGCAAATGGGCTAACTACGGCGTAGTTACCTGCGCCTCTACGTGTACGCTGTGCAATCAAGTTAGCAACACGGTTGATTTGAACAGCTAAAGCAGCATGCTCGTCACCAACGAATGTAGCTGTACCTGATACAGCAGCTTGGTTATATGTTTCAGCGGCATTACCAGCTAGGCTGTTTAGGCTTGCTAAAACTTCTTGATCAATCTCAGCGGTAATTTCTTGTGCTAAAGCAGCCATAATTTCTGCTTCAACGTCAATACCGTGCATTGATTGTGCATCCTGTGCAGCTTCAAAAGTCCAGCGAGCTGATAGCTTTCTTGACTTCGCTTCTACAGTTTGCTTCAAGATTTGAATGCTTAACTTACGTCCAGCTTGGCCTTCTAAAGCTGCTGTAGTAGCTGCTTTATCGTCCGCTGCGTTACCTGAGTAACCTTCAGCAATCTTGAATGGGCTTAACGCCTCTTCACCCGCTGCTGTGTCTGTTCCGCTTGTGCTATCAAAAGCTTCTGCGTAACGTACACGTAACGTGTGAATTTGACCAACAGGGCCAGTCATTGGTTGTACACCAACTAGCTCGTTAGCAATAACAGTAGGCATTACACGTCTGATAACAGGTAGGATAACACGGTTAAGTGTTGCTACGTTACCAGCTGAAGTTGCGCCTGCTGTTGCACTCTCAGACAAATACTTGCGAGTGTTTTCTAGTGTGGCAGCCATTACGCTTTTCTTGTTACCGTCTAGGCCTTCAAGAAGAGCATCTTTGGTTTCTGTCCAGCGACTTTCTAATAGTTCTGACATCATTTTCTCCTTAATTTAATCCAGCAAGACGGCGTATATCAAGTACATTTGATTCGTCTGCTTTGACATGTGTCGTTGTTTTTTCTCTGTTGCCTGTAACTTCTGTGCCTTCTGATAATATTGCCTTACGCTTTGCTGGAGTCTGGCCATCAATAACTGATGGTAGGTACTTATCAAAAGATTTTTGCAATCTGTCAGTTTGTACACTTTCCAGTAAGTCTGTCATAATCCCTTGCTGATCTCTGCTCAATGGAGCAATTAGATCGCGCATGATCTTTTCGCGGTTTGCTGCTTCAACTAATTGCTTCTTCTCAATTGCTTGTGATTCTGCAAGTTCTTTAGCTTTAGTAGCAAATGCTTTTGCTTCTGCAAGTTGTTTGTCTTTCAACTCAACAACTTTTAGTAACTTAGCACTTTCGCTTTTTTCGTTTAGGTAGCTATTTGCATATTCATTGCTGAATGATTCAAATATTTTGCGACCAAAATCGTTTCTTCGTGCTTCTTCAATATCTTCTTTAAGTTGAGTAATTTCTCCTTTGAGAACTTTATCAACAGTTTCTGATACCGCTGTAGCACTTCTTTCAATAAAGTTAGATTTAACTTTCTTGAAGTGTTCTTTAGCTTCACGTACTAAACGTACTTTTGTTTCGGCTAAATCTTTTTTATCTTCATAGAACTCTGCAATTTCTTTAGAAAGAGCTTCAACTACAAATTCCTCAAGCTGTGCATATCTAGATGCCATTGCTTTCTTGTCTTCGTGTAATTCACCAACTTCTTTTGAAAGTTGATCTAATACAAAGTTTTTCATTAGGTCTGCGTTTTCACGCATTGCTATGGCATACTTTGCTTTAGCTTCTGCAAGTTGTTTACGATCTTCTGAAAATTCAGCAATTTCTTCTGCTAGTCTTTCAGATAACATGCTATCAATGGCTTCAACCATTGTTGACTTGTCGTGTTCGTATTTCTTTGCAAATTCTTCACGAAGTTCAGCGGTAACTTGTTGGCGATTCTCAGTGATCTTCGCGTCCCAAGCCGTTTGTATTTCTGCTTTTACTTCTTCTGAAAGTGCGTTGCTCTCGAAGAGTGATTTTAATGCTTCCAACATATTAATTTCTCCTCAGTTATCGGAGCCCGCTTATTATTCCTAATAAGCTCTCTTTTAAATATTTTTGTGCCTTTTGGTCTTCTCGTGTTGCCTGTGCTAGTTCGTATGCCTGGTACCCTCCGCGGGTGTTCATCAAGTGTTCGTATATTGGCGTTGGGTACGCTCCAGGAGCACTAGGTTGTGCAACTACGTCCACTGTAATAATTTCAAAGTCGGAAACGTTTCCGCTTCCGTCTTCTGATACGTTACCAGATCCCCTAGATGAGACACCTAGTTTAACTCCGCTTTCCAGCATTGTTTGCACTAGTTGCCCCATTGGGGTTGGTAATACTTTTAATTTACCATAACCGTTAGGCCCGTCCATCCATGTTTCTGTAATCATGTGTGATACGCGGTCTAAGTTAATGTTAAGTCCTTCTGGATGATCAACCTCTCCGAGAACACTATATCCTCCCTGGATTTGGTCATTAAGAGTTTTGACAGCCCTGCCAATTTCTTCTACAGGATATACACGTTGGTTTGCATTACGCACTCCGCCTTGTATACAAATACCTTTTAGGTATAAGTCTTTTCCTCCATTGGAATTTTCAGCAGACTCAACGACCATATTAGCTTGGTCAAATGTCAGATGCTCTCTTAAAAAGTTTTGCATTCAGTTTCCTTATTTGCCGACTACAGATTTCTTGTTGTCAGCTTGTTCTGGCTTCCCTTTTTTCTCTGCACCGTGACCTGGCTCTGATTTGCCAGCTTTAGCAGCTTTGCCGCCTGGTACATTGATGTTTCCGCCATCTTGGTCTTTAGGATTCAGTTCTCCTAGACCAGCATGGTCACCACTTCCTGCTTCTCCGCCTTTAGCGATGTTAGCTGAAGTACCACCCATGTTGTTCGCACTTGCTACTGGTGACTTTCCGCCGTCTCCATTGTCGCCTGTGCCTTTCTTTTCTGCGCCGTGTCCGCTTGCTACTTTGTCAACGTACTCACGCATTTGTTCTCTGTCTGATTTTGGTGTTGCTGCTTCGTCAACTTCTTCGTCTGAAGCCTCATCAACTTCTTCGTCAGTAGCTTCGTCAACTTCTTCGTCTGATGCTTCGTCTACTTCTTCGTCAGCTGTTTCAAATGCAAATGCTTCTTCTTCTGGCTCTTCTTCGCCTTCGTCGTCGCCTTCGCCTTCTTCGTCACCCATCATTTTTTCAAATTCTGCTTTTAGGTCATCAAGTGCATCTTCTAGATCAACAACACGGTCTTCAAGCTCTTCTTCGCCTTCTTCACCTTCTTCACCTTCGTCGTCACCGTCTACTTCGATGTCCTTCATCATGTCGTCTACTGGATCTCCGCCCATTTCAGGCTCACCTTCGACTTCAAATTCGTCTAGATCAAAGTTTTCGTCTACTTCTTCGTCACTTGACTCATCAACTTCTTCATCACTTGACTCGTCTACTTCTTCGTCAGTAGCTTCATCAACTTCTTCGTCAGTTGTTTCTTCGACTTCTTTGTCTTCTTCTTCAATTTCAATATCTGATTCAATTAGATTTGCATAGATGTCTCTTGACTTCTCTACAACAATTTCGTGGAATAGTTCTTCTGCACCGGCTTTGTCTTCGTTAACAAGACGCTCGAGCATTTCTTCGAACTTATTTTTATCTGCCATTTCATTTCTCCTATAAAAAGTTTACCTATGGTAAGGCTGTCATTTGTATTTACTATTTATATGGAAATGTACGTAGATATAGGCTCAAAACGAGCCATTTTAGCTAGATTTGCGGGATACTGAAGATTTTTTTAAAATCTTCAAGCTCTATTGTACTAAAGTTCTCAAAATTATTTAGTTCAATTGGCTGATAATTATCTGGTGCTATAACTCTTATAAAGTTAGTTTTTTTATTATCTCTTATAACTGTTTTGGTTTGTCGTAACCAATTACCGTAAAATGTAGCACCTTCATTGCTTCTTTTATAGTTTTTAGTATCGGCATATATGTTATTAAATTTACTATGATCGTCTAAACCTTTGTAATCAAACCCTAATATATAAATGTTATCATACTCGTGTTCGGCCGCTAGCCATAATGCTGTAGGACCACTTGACCATCCTTTGCTAGGTTGGAAGTAGTTAATGTTCTTTAATTCAGTGTATGCTTTGTTATGATTGGTCCAAACAGTGTTTGTATTAGGATAACCGCTTCTAGATATCTCTAATATCATTTTTACATCTACAGCAATAAGATAATCCGGAGCAAAGGTTCTATATAGTGCATTACATCCGTAAGTTACACCTAGTTTTGCTAATTGTTCTGGATCTATAGAAGATCTACTTACACCGTTACCCAATACAAAGGCAGTTTTACTGTCTTTATTTTTTATAGACCGTGTTATTTGTTCTTTTTGTTTTTTAAGTTGTTTTTCTAGTCTACGTCTGTTGCGTATTACTAGCCATTCTTCTTTTGTATAAAGAGACTTGTCAATTTTGGCCATTATTAAACACCACCAGCCTCCGCTTGTGATGCTATACCATACATTTGACGTACAAAATCTAATTCATTTTGTATTTCTTCGTGGTGTGTTTCTGATGCTTTTCTTATTCTATTAATTTGACCTAGTGTTAGTCTAGTTTTTCTTGTGTCTGTTGCCTTAATCGGTGATTGATCATGCTCAGGCTCGTAGACTTTATCTTCTACAGGCTCAAGTGTTTCTTTATCAAAATAAAATAGTTCTCTAAGTATCATACTGTATTTATACCGTTTGGTCAGTTGTTGGTGTTGCACCTGCGCCTAGATCGGTTCCTGTCGTTGTGTCTGGTGGTGTTGCTTCACCACCGTCTTCTGATGGTACAGAAGCATCTTCATCTTCCATGCCACCTAAGTCTGCTTCCATTCCTGCTCCTGAAATACCTCCGCCACGCATTTCGCCTGCGGCATCTGTTGGTGGTGTTTCAAGATTTTCATCATTCTCTTCTCTCCACAGTCTTTCGTTTTCAGCAATCTCTTCTTCTGTCATGCCTAAGAAACGTTTTAGTGCAAATCTATTAGAAATATAAGGTATTGCACTCATTTGTGTGTATGTTGGTACACGAGCATTATCAACTTCGCTTTGTCTATACGATGCAAAGTTCTGTGGTGGTTGGAAAATAAGGTCAAACATTGATGTATCAACGTTCATGCCTTTTTCTAGCAAGTATTTTTTAAATTCTTTGTCAAATTCTTCAATGAGCATGCCTTGTAAACGCTCACAGTAAGTATTAAACCTTAATTCTTGAATATATGCTGTTCCGACTCTACCATCATTGTACTGGCTACTTGCGTCCTCAGCCCCTGTAGGCAGGTATGAGCTAGGAATTCGTAAACCGCGTACGAGCTTATTAGTAAAATATCTAAGGTCATCAATTTCTCCTAAATTTGTACCACCGGGTAACGTTTCTACTTTAGATCCACGTCCTTCTGCTGTTTGCGGAAAGAAATAATCTTCATTAATACTTAACGGGTTGTAACTACTGTCTATAACATTGGTACCCCCGCCTGATTGGCTTGGAATACGTCTTTGGTGTATCTCAGTTTTTACACGTTCTACGAATTGCATAGCAAGGTGACTAGGCATATTACCTACGTCAACATAGAAAACACGTCTTTCAGGAGCACGTTGTACCCTGTATATAATAATTGCGTCTTCTAATAGTTCTTTTTGTTTGTATACTTTAAAAATTGTTTCTAGTAATGAATTACCAAAAGGATAATTGTTGTCTAACCCTTCACTCATACTTAAATGTACAACGTGTTTAGCATCAACAGCAATCTCTGACTCTTCTCTACTCCATCTAGTACCTGTTTGGCTACCGCTTCGACCACCTATGTGACCTTTTCCGGCACTTGCACTTTGGTAACTACCCATTCCGCCATTGTTAATTTGACCGTTTGTTTGATGTGGAGTAGTTGCTACTAGCTCTCCAAAGTTTAAATTGAAATCTTTTACAATATATTGCTCAGGAGTTTTACCTTCTGATTCGTTTACAATAATTTTTGTTAGGTTTGCTGCATCTACATGATACAACTTTTTAGTTTCTGGATCTCTAATAAAAATTTGATCGCCATATTTAAATGCGTTACGGATTAATCTAAACATACGTGTTTCAAACTTATTAAGTTTGCACCATTGTTGTAGATATTTTTGTAAAATAGTTGTTTCTGAGTTTGTTGCTTTTTGTTTAAAGCTCAATGCAAAGTTTGTACCGTTTTGCTCATTCTTTTGAGTACAAAATTCAGCAAGAATGTCTAGTGCCGCATTAACTTCTGAATCACTATCCATTGTATTATATTGTCCATAGCGTTCAACACGGTTAGGGCTACCAACATACACATCAGGTAGATGTGAATTATAGTTTTTAGTTGCAGGACCTGGCTGAAGTCCGCCGTTAGAATTGCTAAACGGACTATAACTTCCTTCTGCGTTAGTACCTGTCGGTACTGGGGTAAAGTATTTTTTCCAGCTCATTGTTATCCTTAATCAACTAACTCTTGTGTTAGTCGTTTATGACCTCTATTAATCTCTCGTATTTCAATTAGAGTTTGATTCATTGTTCCTAGTGTTGTATTTAACTGATTTGCAAGTTCTTGACCCATTCCTGAACCCATGTTCTTAATAACATCAGCCGAAGCTGTGCCTGTACCACCGCCAAATAGGCCTTTATTGTCTTCTGCTAGTGCTTTATTCATGTCTTCTAAAGACCTTGCTATTTCTTGCATATTTCTATTATACTGTGAAAGTTCATTAATGTCAAGATCTTTTTGTATTGCATTTACATTGGTGGCAAAATTGTCTAAATTGTTGATTCTTTCAAAGGCACCAGCAACTCTCTCCATTCCTGCGCCTATACCACTCATTTTTTCTAATCTGTTTAAAGCATCTGGAGTTACACCTAATGTTTTTGCTATATCTTTGTCTTCTGATGGTAAAGTTTCAGCGTTAGCCTCGGCTTCTGCTCTAATTTCTTCTGGGCTTGACCCAAGTAACCCAAATGTTAGTCCATTTAATAAACTGCTTCCTGCATTACCTAATGATTCGCCAAATCCTGCGTTTTCATCAGCATTAAATCCTGACACGCTATCAAATATTCCCATTGCGCCAGCGGCAACAAGTCCAATACCTGGAATAAATTTAAGTCCACGCAATGCTGTTTTACCTAAACCTTTTGCAGTTGCTCCTGCAGTTGCGGCAGTTCCTGCAGTTGCGGCAGTTGTTGCGGCAGTTGTTGCCGCTCGAGACGCTACTGTTTTTGCGGCTAAACTGCCTGCTAATGACGTTGCACCTGCGGCTAATGCACTAACTACTGCTTTGGCTGCAAACAATCCGGTGATAGCAAGTACTAAACCGCCTATAACATCTGGATCGGAGAATATAGCCTTAAAGCCATCTTTAATTCCTGTTGCTAATGCAGAACCAATAGGCTCTAGAACACTTCCTATAAGTCCTTTTTTCTCACCGTCTTCACTACCAAACAATGCTTCTTTAATTGCTTTGCCAGGATCTTCGCCAAATGCTGTAAAAAATTCTTGTAATTTTGGTGTAACTGTTTCTGTTAGATATGTACTAAACCCTTCTAGTGCTTTTTGGAACGGAGCTGCTGAGCCTTCTTCACCTACAAACCCTGAGAACCACTCTGTCATGCTTGTTAGAGCTGGTGTTAGTGTTTGTACTATTGGATTAATAAAGTTATTTGTTAGTGCTTTCTTTGCTTCACCAACAGCAGTTAAAAATTCACCCATTACATTAAGTTCGCCTTCTTTTGGTGGTACTGCTTTTGCCGCTTCCATGTCTGCTATAAATTGATCTCTTGCAAATACTAGTCCTGAACCTGTATCAGTAAAGTATTTTCCTATCTTATCAGTCTGTCCTTCAAACAATGCTGATATTTCTCCTGGTATTCCTTCACCACCTGCGGCTGCAAGTGCAAGTATTCCTTCTAAGTCGCCTGCCGCAGCTACTTGTGCTTCTAAGTAATCGGCCATTCTGTCGCTTTGGCCTGATTGAAATTGTTCAAGCGACACACTACTGTCTAGTGCTTGACCTAACATATTACTTACTAGTGTTGCGTTTTCACTTTGTGTTGCTGTAAACAATTGAAGGTCTCTAGTTACCGGAGGCATACCTAAAAATTCTGCTTTTAATGCATCAACAGCAACTTTGCCGCCTGTTGCTTGTGCTTCTGCCATTGCGGCATTTAGTTTTGCCCTTTCATCTGCATCAAGTTTTGCTAATTGCATTTGAAAAGCCATGTCCATTTGAGCTTGTGCAAGTTTATCTTGTTGTGTTTTAATATCTTCACCTGTTAACTTTGAAAGTGTTAACATATTCTTTGTTAAACTGGCTGCTGCTTGAGCTTGTGCCGCTCTGTCTTGTACTTCTGCTCTTGATCCTGCTCTATTTAAGTAAGCACTCAAACTCATTTGTTCGTTTACTTGCTCCATTGACAAACCCATGGCTTGGAATTGTACAAGCATGTCTTTTCCAAGACTATCTGTCATTCCTGCAACAGTTCTTGCACCGCTTGTAACAGTTCCGCCAAAGGCTGCCATCATTGATGTGTTTTGAGCAACCATTGCGCTGAACTCTTCCAACGGCAAACGTGCATCAGCGGCTGTAGATCTTAAATCTGCTAAACTATAACCAAAATCAGCACCTGCTGTAGCCATTGATTGGAATGATTGATAACTTCTATCAAGTATTCCTGTAAACATTGTTAAAGTTGAGCCAACTACTGGTATATGTTGTGCAAAACTTGATAAACTATCGCCGCCTGTTAATAATTCGTCAGCGAAACCTTTTAATCCGCCAATAGCTGCACCTATACCCATACCGGCAAGTTTAAATAGGCCACTGCCCATTAAGTTTAGATACTTGGTGTTGTCTTGTACAGCGTCAGTGTTGTCTTCTACAGCATCTCTATGTTTAGTTGATACTTTAACACCTTCTTTTTGTGCGTCATTGTAGGCTTTTTGTGTTTTGGCCGCTTGGCCTTTGCCGTCGCCGCCACTTGCTTTGGCCATTTTTTCCATGGCCGTAACTAATCGAGCGAGTGTTACTTCGCTTGCAACACCGCTTTCGCCACCTACATTTTCAATTCTAATTTCGTCAGCCACTTATTTTCAGATCCAGTTAAGTACGTACATAAATATATTTGCTATATACGTTTATATAGTATTTAGCCAGGAGAAAAAATGGAAAATCAAAAAAGCAATCCGTTACAGAAATATTTTAGGCAACCAAAAATATATCTCACTTTACCAAGTGGCGGAAAATTTTACCCTGCGGGAAGTTTAGAAATATCTGAAAGCGGAGAATATCCAGTATTTCCTATGACGGCTAGGGATGAAATAATGATAAAAACACCAGACGCTTTACTTAACGGAGAAGCGACTGTTGCTGTTATTAAGAGTTGTATACCGGCGATCGTTGATCCTTGGAATATGCCATCTATGGATCTTGATGCATGTCTAATTGCAATTAGGATTGCAACGTATGGCGAGAAAATGGAGATTAGTATTAAGACTCCTGTTTCAGGCGAAGAAAAAGACTTTGATTTAGATCTAAGAATTATGTTAGATCAATTTTCAAATGTAGAGTATATTAGTAAAATGGACTTAGGTGACTTAAAAGTTAATTTACGTCCTCTAACTTATGGAGAATTTACTGAAACTAGTAAAAAAACATTTGAAGAACAAAGAATATTTCAAGTTCTAAACAGAGAAGATATAAGTGAAGGCGACAAACTTGCATCATTTAATGAAAGTTTTAAAAAATTAACAGACCTTACTATTAAAACACTTGAGAAATCAATTGAGTCAATTGAAATAGGCGATGATGTTGTTACTGACAGAGAACACATTAAAGAATTTATCGCAAATACTGACAAAACATTATTTGAAAAAGTTACTGACCATGTTGAAGTGCAAAGAGCACAATTTCAAGTTAAGCCAATAGTAGTAGATGCAACTCCGGAAGAAATAGAAAAAGGAGTCCCTGCAACATATGAGGTTCCTGTTTCGTTCGACCAAGCAAATTTTTTCGTATAAGGATATTAGCCCTACCAACGAAACAGATTCTTCACGAAGTTGATATCCTAGAAAAAGAAGTGAAGGAGATGCGTTACAATTTGTTCAAACTCGCATGGCATATGCGTGGGTCACTTTCTACGGACGAAGCGTTTGAACTTCCTCCAGAAGATAGAGATATCATTGCTGATATAATTAAAGAAAATCTTGAAACAACTAAAAAGTCTGGCTTGCCTTATTTCTAAGCAGGTTTCATAAGCATTTGTTTTACTACGTCTTGTAGTTTTGCTTGCTTAATTTGGTCTGCTAGAGCAACTAATTTGTTGTTGCTAGGTGCTTGTCCAGGCTTTTGTTTTGGTTGTTGGACTGTGCTTGGTTTAAGTTCAACATTTGCTTCTTGACCAATTTGTGCAATTTGATCATTTGACATACCTGCATCAGAAAGTATATTAACTATTGAACCTGTGTCAGTTGGAGAACCTGCTGACTTCCATGCTTTAAATAATTTGTTTGCTGTAACTTTATTTCCCAAGTCTTTGGCTTTTTGTTTAACAGCACCTGCGGCTTTACCTGCAAGGTTTCCTACACCACGTTTTAATTTTGCACCTATTGTATTTGGATTGTTTAAAGGTAGTTCACCTTGTGCAGGTGCTTCTGCTAAAAACTGTTCAAAACGTGCTTCCATGTCTATTGATTCTGCTTTGTCTCCTACAGGACCAAAGTCTGAAAGTTTTTGATTTTTATCAAAGTTTTTATCCACTGGCTGAGCCATGCCGCCACCTTTAAGTGCTAGTTCTAATTGCTCTTTTTCTTTTGGTGGAATAGGTTTTGCTTTTTGTGCAGAATCTACTTTGCTGTCTACAGCGGTCATTGCACCAGTAACAGCAGCCGCTGCTCCTTCGCCTGATGCTTCAATTGCATTTAACAATTTGTCTAAGTTGTCACTAGCCGCTGACCATTGTTTAACTTGATCAGTTGTCCATTCTTGTTCTGGAATATCTTTAAGTGCATTCCATAGTCCTGTTAGCTCTTTATTTTCTTGTGTAACTTCTGCCATAAAATCGTGGAACTTAGCAGCTTCTTGATAATATTCAGGAGTAAATGTTCCTGCATCTCTTAGTGCGGCTTCAAATCCTTCAAATTCGCTTATTTGATCAGGTGTTAATACTGTATCATAGTTGTAATAAAAATTGTTTATATTACCACTCATAGTTAGTTTTGTTGAACCTTCTAGTACATCTGGTGTAAATCCTTTTTCAGCAAACACAGCATCTTTAGCCGCGGCCATATTTGCTTCATCAAAACTGTCAGCCATACCTGCTAGTTGATCGTCACCTGCTGTTGCAATGTTTTCCCAAACAGCATCAGAAATAAATCTAAATGCCGCTCCTGCAAGAGCACCATATGCTGCAACTTTAGCAGACTTACCAACAGCGGTACTTAACTTCTCACCTTGTAGTAAACCTTTAGTCGAGCGTAGGATTAAACCAGCGGCAGCACCGCCTGCAGGACCACCTGCAAACGCAGCGATTGTTGTTAGTATTGCAACACCTAGTGTTGCTTTGCCAGGATTTTCTTTTGCCCAATTACTAACAGCCTCAATACCTTTAACAACTTTACTGTCACTGTTTTTTGCTTTGATGTCTGCTTTTAATTTTTCAAACTTAGCATCAGCATTTTGTACAGGACCTGCGTCTTGTGCCATTTTACCAAGTTGGTTAATTTTTTGATCAATTTTCTTAGCCATGTCTACAGGTAGTTTTGCAATCTTACCCGCTTTGCCTAACATGCTAGTATTGTTGCCGCCTGCCATTGCTGATTGTTCAGCACCTTGGAATATACTTTTTATTTGATCAGGTGTAAGTGTTGCTTCTGCTAAACGTGAGTATTCTTCTAGCATAGGCCATAATTCTTTTTCCCAACGGTTTAGATGTACCTGTTGTGCTTCTGTAAGTTCTTGCCAGCTCTCATTAAGTATTTTTTGTGATCTTGGCGCAAATGTTGTTACTTCATTTAACTTCATAACATGCTCGCTAACTGTTTTTTCTCTTGCGGATTCAATGCTTTTAATTGTTTCATTATTGCAGGTGGAACCTTAGGTGGAACATTAGGTTTTGCTTGCTTAGGTTTTCCGCCTTGCCCTGGAGAAGCCGCTTGCGGTGCGGCGCCAGCCGCGGGTGCTATTTTTTTAACACCTTGTTTACCTGCCATAGCGTCCTTAGCCGCCTGCATCATCGCTTTATTAATAATATTTTTATTTACTACACCAGTAGGAATTCCTGGAACTTTAGCACCTTTAGTATTTAAAAATGCAGTAAGATCTTCACCAGTAGCAGTTTTTATGTCTTTGTCTTGCGTACCAAGATATCTACGAAACTCGTTGTATAAGTTATTTGCTGTATCAGATAAATCAGCTTTACCAGCTAAATTACCTGCTTTGCCTTTCATACCAATAGCACCAAGAGCTCTTGCTCCAGCAGCTTGTCCTGCTTTCTTTAACATTCCTACAGGTGCTTCTTTAAGTGTTATATCATCTATACGCATTGTGAATCCTTTGTGTAATATTACTTTGTATTTATATGTTTCGTTGCACGAAACAACTTTTCGCTTACGCTCAAAGTAAACACTTCGTTTGTTTGAAGTAGTAATATATGAATAAAGCATTTTTACGTAGTAAAAATGTAATTACTTCATGTAGATTGTTTCAGTCAGACGGAACCTATTTATGGTTCCGTCTAATCTTGACACTTGCGCTCTTCATGTGAGTCCGCTCCAGCCGAGACTTGGAAGTAGGTGTTTATCTGCTGTACAATGGGCTCTGACCTTTCCCTTACCTACGTCGACATCTAACCAGTTAGTTCTTGCTGATTAACCTATTATTTGTATGTTAACCTGTTAGATCTTACTGATTATACCCGTTGCTTCGTTCCTGTGCATACGGTTTTTATGTACAATGTGCAGTTTTTCGACAGCCAACAATCTATCTCCGTCAACCTGTGAGCCCAATTCTTTTGATGGCTTCCACACTCTGGTGTGTTGATCAACGTGTACGTGTGCTTCTATACGAGAGCTTTTTCCACGGCGGTATTTCTAAACTGGCCCGCTAACCTTATGTGTTGGATTGTTTTGCCTGGATGTGATGTTCTAGCAATGCCTGTTTGAGTTTGTCTGATCCTCCCACTCTAACATTTATGATTCCATTATAGTAATCATCTGTTTCGAGTACCCTACGATCAAATTGCTCTCGTGCCTCTATATAGGACATTTCGCCCCTACCTTTACATAGGTATAGTATTTCTCTTGTGAAGTTCTTTTCGCCTAATTCTGCTACATCTGCGTTTAGTCTATCACTGGATCCCCAGTAAGTTTGCCAATCGCTTTCTTTGTAGCCGCGTCTTTTATTTTTTCTGCCTTTGAGAGGTGGTTTAGTAGTTTTAAATTTGGCTAATTTTTTGCCTATGTATTTTTGCCCTGTTTTTTTATTAGTGATTAGATATACAAAGCCTTCGTACTCATCGGGTATTTCTGTAATTTTTTTTCCTTTGTATGTCCAGCTCATGTAGGTACTTACCGAGTACTCATTATGGTCTAGACTAGTTCTGAGTTTTGCCTTTATGTTTTTCGTGTATTTCGTCCATTCGTTGTTTTGCTAGTGCTCGCAACTGTCTTAATGCACGTCTTGCACTAGCATGAGTTCGAACAGAGTTACGTGCTTCAAACTTTTCATTTTGATCAAAGTAATCGAGATATGCTTTGATTAATTTATCGTGTGTATCGTCCATCATTCTACTACATCAATGTCGTTCTCATAACTTGTGAAACCATTTTCTTTTACAACTTTAAGAACGTTGTTAACTCTACCAATTAGTTCATCTTTGTGCGATATCAAGTAGATGTTTTTATCACGCTCTCTACCCATCTTTTTAAGTACAGCAAGACTGTTTTCAACACCATTACTATCCATACCGCTATCTATAAGTTCGTCAATAAAAAGTAAGTTTACATTTTGATACAAACTTTCCCAAACGTCTCTAAATGCAAAACTCATACCAAGTATAAGTCTATTACGTTCACCTCTTGACAAATTATCAAAATCTAAATCTTGTCCTAATTGTGTAATTTCTACAGTTAGGTCATTTAAGAATGTTACACTATGCGGTAAGCCTAGTTTGTCAAGATAGTATGTAAGTCTGTTGTTTAGATATGCTAAGTTTTGATCTATAATTTTTTTACGTATAAAACTATCTTTGTTTGTTAGCAATTTAAGTAAAAACTCTTGATGTTCTTTAAGAGATGTAAGTGTGTTTACTTGTTCCCAGTTAATTTCTTGCTTTGCACTATTTTCTAAATCGTCAATTTGTGCTTGATAAGGGTCTTCTTCATCTTTCTTAGATGCCCATGCTTGTTTTAAACCTTCAACATTTTGCCTATGTTCGTATGCTTCTTTAGATGTTTCATAGAATGTGTTAGGTTTACCATTAATGTCACCAATTTCACTCAGTGCTTCTGCAACACCTGTAACTTTTTCTTGAATCTCTGATTGATACAATAAAGCATCTTCTAGTTCTTTGTTTTTGCGTTCTGCAATCTCTGCTTTTTTATCATCAGGAAGGTCTTGTCCGCATGAGTGACATGTACCTTGATCTAAATTATCGGCGTCTTTTTTTGCTTTTTCTACAGCTCTATCGGCACGTAATAGTGCAGGCTCTAATGTGCTTAATTCTTTTCTAAGAGCCAAAATAGCATTGTTGTGCTCGGACCAATTTGTTAATTTTTCGTGTGCTTCTAGTTCAGCATCAATGTCTAAATGTTCAAATTCGTCGATTGCTTCTTTTAGTTTTATAACGTCTGTAGTGCGTTTGCTAAGCCATGCTTTTTGCTTACTTTGCAAACTTACAATAGTTTCGTCAATTTTTTCATTTGCGGTTTGCAATGCATTAATACGCATTGTTTCTTGACTTAGATTGTCTTTAGTAACTTTTATATCTTCTTTAAGAATATCTGCTTTTTCAGATAGTATCGTAATACCTAAAAGTTGTTCAATGATATCTCGTTGATCATTTACACGCATGCTTAGGAATGGTTCTGTGTACGTGTTTAACGCAACAACATGTTTGAACATGTTGTGACTCATTCCTAAAAGTGTGTCAATTGCTTCTTGTGTCTTACGACTATCACCTTGACTTTCATCTACGTCAACTTGTTCTTCATTGTTAATGTAGAACTTTAATATATTTGGAGATCTACCACGTTCAATGCGATACTGAAGATTATCCTTCTCAAAAGAAAGTGTAACCAACATACCTTTTGAATTAGTTTTGTTGATTAGATTGTTCTTTCTAATGTTTGTTAGTGCATTTCCGTAGAGTGCATAACTTAATGCATTGATGATTGTAGTTTTACCAGTACCGTTACGTGAGCCAGAATCGTCACCTCCTTGATCTAAGTTTTCGCCTAGTACTAGTGTTAGTTGTTGTTTGTCGAAATCTACAGCCTGTGTCTGATTTCCAACACTCATAAAATTTCTTACTGTAAGGTCTTTAATTTTAATCATGCGCCAACCCGTTATAAATCTCCAAAAGTTTTACCTTATCAAAGGATTCTGTATCAAGTTCCGATATTTCACCTGCAACAATTTGATCAACACTAATGAATGTGCTAATGTCTAAGTCTGTTGAAATTTCCTCAATTTGTGATTGCGGAATAAGTGTAATTTCTCTGCACCTGTATTGATTAATAAATGTTTCTTTAATAAAACTTGCTTCTTCATAACTTATATCAATATCAAGTTCTACACGCAGATACATTTTGCTTTTGATAAGGGTGTCTTGTTCATCAATTAGTTTTGATAATTTTACAGTCCTGTACTTAGGACAATCTGGCCAATCAATGTATTCTGGTTCCTTGTCATTCTCTCTATCAAGAATCATCATACCACGCTCGTCATCCCAAGCGTCAGCATAGTTGTGAGGAAACGCATTACCAATGTAATGTATTTTTCCTTGTTTTTGTCTTTTGTGGAAATGTCCACTAAACACATAGTCTTGATTTTCGAAATGTTGTTTGTTAAGATCGCCTCCGTGATCGGGCATCTTAACCATTGCATTCATATAAAAACTAGGAAGTTCAAAGTGACCAAACATATACTTGGCTTTACACTTTTGTATTTTCTTCCATTCGTCGCCTACTAACCATGGTACAAGGCAAACGTCATCTTCTACTAGCATTTCGTCAACAAACGTAATACCAGGAATGTGTTTTGCAAATGCTGTTGAATTTACATCTCTTTTGTCTTTATAATATAAATCGTGGTTACCGTCAAAGAAGTAAAATTTTTCAAATGCGTTACCTAACTTTTCCATAGAACGTATAGTTGCGTCCATAGTCGTAAGGTTAAGGCTATTCCTATTGTGATGCCAGTCACCACAGAATATGCCTGTTTCACAGTTATTCTTCTTTGCTGTGTCGATAAACCAGTCTATAAATTCTTCACAGTCATCATTATGGATGCGTGAATTACTCTTTAGACCAAAATGGATATCGGTAAAGACAGCGGCTTTTTTAAACAAAGTCAGTCCTCCATAAGGCTTTTATGTTAGTATTGTACATACAAAACTAAGTGTTGTCAACCGATTTTTTATCTTTATGGATAGAAAAACTGGCTTGCTCGTTACGTTTTACACTTGCTTCCCACTCGCCTTGTGCTTGTCGAGTATAGGAAGGATTCAAGTCGTTCATTTCTAAAATGTCGTCTCTAATGTTTTGATTACGCTTTTCGATGTTAATAACACGAACAAATGAATTAGTAACAGCAGCGGTATAGTAAGCAAAAGGATTATTACTTTTAGATTCATCGAATTGTAGTCCAATCTGTGCAAGTTGTAGTATTGCTTGTCCTTTCATTTCATCATTGTAAGTATAGCCACGTACATTACCTCGTGTAGCATAACGATCTACTAATTTTAACCACATAGTAGCAAGTGTATTTGTTGCTTTACCATGACTTTTGTCAAAGTAACCGTTTTCCATACCGCCAACCCAATGGCTTTTGCCTACGCAGACTAAATCGTCGCTTGTCTCTGTATACTTAAAATGTTGAAATGGTGGAAAGTTTAATTTAACTTTTGTATCCGCTATTGTTTTTGGATTCTTTTTACGTCCTACTTCTTCCGGAATGTGGTCAAAAGTCATAACTCTAAAAATAAGTTCTTCTTTTGTGATCTTTTTCCAGTCAACTTCACAATCTGCTTGTTTGACTTTTTCACCTGCCATTTTACGTCTTTCGTACTCGGCTGTGCTTAGTCTTTTTGCTTTTGCTCTTTTTGCTTCAGCAACCGTTAATCTGTTAATTTTATTAATATCTGTAACTATCAAATCAAACTGATGATATGACGGATCTACATAACTATTAAAAGTGTTCTTAGATTTATGGATTTCTGATAATATGTCCTTATTGTTAAGGTAATTTCGTTTTCTCAATGATATTCTCCAAGTTATTAAACACTATTATAAACTACATACTTAATTATGTCAACTAAATAATGTATATAGGAGATGTGAAATGGCAACAAACCCATTCGACAGCGTTGGCAAGGCTGTAAAGACACAAGCAAACAGGGCACTTTCAGCACTAGAACAAGGTGCAGAAGCCTCAGTACAGCAATTTATAGGAGACAAACTCAACACAGGTGTTGGCTTTATTGATAATGCTATCAAAGATGTAGCTGCATATGCATTTGGTGCAACAGGATTTGCTAAACTTGCAAGAAGTATAAATTTGCCAACAGGTGACAAAGGAAAAATTAAATCTAATGTTGCATCTAGTTTTAAATCAACAGCAAAGGATGCAGATTGGCGTGTAAAACTAAGTTTGCCAAAATCACCAGACGTAACTAGTGCAAAGTTACTTTCACCGTTGTCTGCAACTAACGGATTATGCTTTCCATTAACTCCTACAATTATTGTAAGTCACAGTGCAAACTATAATACGTTGCAACCGGTGCATACAAACTATCCATTTCAAATTTACGAAAATAGTGCAGCAGATGATATTGTTATTACAGGTGAATTTCCTGTAGAAAATCCAGATGAAGGAAAATACTGGATTGCCTGCATACATTATTTAAGAACAGTTACAAAAATGTTTTATGGTGAAGGCTCAGAAAGTGCAGGAGCACCACCCCCTGTAGTAAGACTAAACGGTTACGGCGATTATATTTTTAATAATGTGCCTGTAGTAGTTTCAAACTTTACAGTTGACCTACCAGCAGACGTGGACTATATTGCATGCGGACTTACAGATGATGAAAAAGGGTCTACAAGTTGGGCACCTACAAACTCTCAAATTAGTATTACGCTCAAACCTACATTTTCAAGAAGAAGAACAAGCGAATTTAATTTACAAAATTTTGTTAACGGTGATTATATCGGTGGCAACGAGGGCTTTATTTAATGGCAAATTACAAATCATCAAGTCCTTGGCATAAAACACAATACACTAGAACAGGTGCTTTGGATATACTAAGAATACGTCCTATTCCGTCATCATCTGACGATGCACAATATACAATTGAAACGCAATATACTCATAGACCAGATTTATTAGCATACGATCTATATGGAACACCAAAGTTGTGGTGGGTATTTGCACAAAGAAATATCAACACTATAAAAGATCCTGTTTTTGACATAGTAGCAGGAACTACAATATATTTGCCAAACGCAGACAAACTAAAAAGAGCTTTAGGGATATAAATGATCGATCCAAAAAAGATAATCGAAAACAAGGCACAGACACTTGCTAACAATTTTAGCGACCCGTTAGAAAACATAAGTGCAACTGAAGTTTTTGGTGACATAAAAAATGTTACAAGTCAAGTTTTTGATGCTTCTGGAGCAATGTCTGTTATGCCTAATCAATTTTCGAAAGCAGACATAGCAGGCCTTGAAACTGCCGCTAGAAATTTAGGACAAAAAATTCCTGCACTGGCAGACGTTGAAGATATAAATGCAATATTTCCTCCAAGCCTAAATCAGTTTGCAAACGGCTTTGGTGCATCAGCGGCAAGCAAAGCAGAATCATTAGTAGAACAAGTTGTACCAGCAATAAAAGGAATGAGCGTAGATGATATTAACAGTTATGTAACTGATGCACTTGATCAAGTTGGCAATGGTATTGTAAGTTCTGTAGAAGAAGAAGTTGAAAAGTTTCAAGAAAAACATAAAGACACAGCTAGAGGGCAAAAAAGTGATCCTGAAGTAGAGCCTAAGGCTCCTGGCGTAACATTAAAAAACCCTTTAAGATCGTTTAATAGTTACAATGCTGTTTTTACACTAGGTGTGCTAACAGCAGATAGTGCAAACAATCCTAGTCAAACATATATTCCTAATGGTGCAGACTTTACAATTCTACGTAGCGGCGGCGGCGGCATTGACAATAAACGTATACAATCAATTTACGACACTGTTGGAGACGAAAGCGGAAATACAGAATATTTTATAGATGATTTTGACATGAGTGCTGTTGTTGCTTCTAATGGTAAAACAGGTGCAACACAAGCAATTAATTTTAGTTTCTCAGTAAAAGAACCTTACTCAATGGGTGTATTTTTACAAGCATTACAAGCGGCGGCTTTTGATGCAGGATTTGAAAACTATTTACAAGCACCATATTTGTTAGAACTTGATTTTGTAGGCTGGAACGACGAAGGCGGAAAACCAGTAGCATATAGTAATAGAAAACTTCCATTTAAACTAACAACAATTGAATTTGATGTAGAGTCAGGCGGAAGCACATATCAGGTACAATGTATACCTTGGAATGAACAGTCATTTTCAAACGATGTCCAAGAGTTACAAGACACTATTAGTATAACTGGTAGAGACATGGTTGAAATATTATCAGTAGGTGAACAAAGTTTGACTACAGTTATTAATGATAAGTTGCAACACATTGCAGATGAATCATGTCAACCAGCAACAGACTATTATCTTATTAGATTTCCAACAACTAGAGAAGGCGATATAGAAACAAGTTATTTAAGAGAAGCAGGACTTACTAACCAAGCAACAACAACAGACAGTGAAGCACAAGCATCACGTAAAGGTGACCAAGCCGCAGAAGTTGAAGAATCAGGAGTTACAGCATTTTTTAAACGTTTAGGAGTAGACACAAGTAGTAGTGCATTATTACAAACTTTAAAAGGAGACTCTATTCAAAATCTTAACAAGATAGGTGCAAGTCTAATGATATCAGACTTCCAAGAAGGTGGAGATAATCCTTTTGGACTAGGACTGTATGCATATGATTCAGAAACAAATGTTTACAAACGAAATGGTGTAGAACTTACAATGAGTGATGAATTAAGAACATTCAAATTTACTCAAGGAACACCAATTACAAAAGTTATTGAAGAACTTGTACTTGTAAGCGAATACGGTAGAACAGCACTTAATAGAGTAGATAGCAAAGGTGAAATAGAATGGTTTAGAATTGAGTCTAAATGTTACATTATAGATGATAGAGAATATGAAAATGCAACCGGCGAAACACCTAAAATTTATGTTTATGATGTTGTACCTTATAAAGTAGACGCTAGTAGATTTAGTGCGCCTAATCAGGCAAATGCAGGACTGATACAAAAAGCAAAACACACTGTAAAAACATACAACTATATCTACAGTGGTACAAACGAAGATGTATTAGGGTTTGATATAAAATTTAATGCGGCATTCTTCCAAGCAATACGAATGGACATGGGACAACTTTCTGCAAGTGATGTAGTTAACGATAGAGAAAAACAAACTACAACGCCGAGACACCCAACACTTGGTCCACCTAGAGACGGAAACGGGTTACCGGAAGGTAGAACTAGGTCAGTTATGAAAACTGGTAATTTTAACGGTGGTAGTTATAATAAACAGTACGGTGAAGAACTTGCTAAGATGTTCCACAATGCACTTATTAACAGTAAAGTTGATTTAATTACAGCAGAACTTGAAATCTGGGGTGATCCGTATTTTATACCAGACAGTGGTGTAGGAAACTTTACATCACCAAGAGGCGGCTCAAAAAATATTACAGCAGGTGGCGCATTAGATCATCAACGTAATGAAATAGATGTTGTTGTTAATTTTAGAACTCCAGTAGATTATAATCAAGATGGCACAATGTTGTTTCCGGGAGCAACTGTTGCGGTAGACAGTTTTAGTGGTGTATATCAAGTTGTACAAGTTAACAGCAGAATTAGCGGAAATAGATTTACACAAACTTTAGAATTAGTAAGACGCCGAAATCAAAGTACAGAAGGTATAAGTGAAGCAAAAGCACTAGTTGAAAAACCAGGATGTGCAGGCGTTAATCCAAATCCAGGTTATGATGGAGAAGTTGTAGGTAGTGATCCTAACGAGGATACTACAACACAGCCTAGTGAAATTGTTTCACCATATGGATCAAATGGCGAACTTGCTACAATACGTTCTAAAAACGGTAAGACAACACAGGTAGCAAAAGTTTATCAAGAACAGTTCCAAGCACTTATAGACGAATTAGAAAACGACTTAGGATATGAAGTGCGTACACTAGGTGGATATGTACAACGAACATCAAGAGGCTCTAGTAAGCCTAGTTATCATGCAAGCGGTTTAGCAATAGATATTAACGCGGCACAAAATCCAATGGTTAGACCAAGACCTGATGATGCACCTGAGCCTACAGACATGCCTGAAGGCGGAACCGGAAGTGCAATTAGTGCTATAGCAGCCAAACACGGATTAGGTTGGGGCGGCGATTGGAATAGCGCAACAGATGCTATGCATTTTAGTGCAGCTAAAAGTGAAGGCGGTGCATTAGATTGGCCTAGAAACGGATTAATTCCAGGAGGCGAACCTCCACCACAACCAGCAGAACAACCTAGTACAGAAACTACAAGAGAGCCTGAGCAAAATACTGAAACTTCAGAAGTTGTCGACGAAACAGGCAACGTACAAAATGTACGTCCAAGGCCAAGTGGTCAAATGTCTAGATCATGGGATAGAGCATACGGTAATACACACAATAGAGATGGCACACCTAAACAGAGTTATGTAGTATCTTTAGCGGCTGCTAATAATCCAGTAAGTGGCGTAAATGCTGTGACACGACAAGAAATTTTCCAGTCAAGTCAGTTTGGAGAATCAACTCTTAGGCCGTATTTCCCAACCGAAGCACGTGACGATTTATATGATGTACGTGCTGGAGACAAAATTAGAGCTATTGCTAATTTTTATACAAACCAAGGTGTAGAAACATCTAGTCCAGTAACAAGGACACAATCCGGTATCACATATAACGAGTTTGGAGATCCGGTATATACTGGTAGCGGAGGCACGACAGCAGTATAATGGCACAAAGTAGAAGATCTAATCGTAAAAATTTAGAAAATATGGGCTCAGGCCCATATGAAGCCATTGTGGTTAGTAACCTTGATACTACTTACATGGGGTCATTAAAAGTTGACGTTTTAAAATCTAGCACAGCAGGTAGTGTGCCAGAACGTTTGGGCACATCAATTGAAGTTAGATATCTTTCACCATTTTACGGTGTTACAAATATTAACCATGCTACAGCAAATGACGGTTATGCAAGTTCACAAAAAAGTTATGGCATGTGGTTTGTACCGCCAGATGTAGGTGCAAGAGTATTGGTTATTTTTGCAGAAGGCGATGTATCACAGGGTTTTTGGATAGGTTGTATTCAAGACAAGTTTATGAACTTTATGATTCCTGATGGTAGAGCGTCTACAGAACTTACAACACCTGCAACACCAGACAACATACAAGGTTTAAAATTACCTGTTGCAGAATACAACAAAAGAGTTGAAAGCGGTAACGGCAGAGATCAAACTAGATATGCAAAACCATACAACAAAGATTTTACACAAACACTAGAAATACAAGGTCTAATTAGAGACGAAAATAGAGGAACAACGTCATCAAGTGCTAGACGTGAAGTACCTAGTTCTGTGTTTGGTATTAGTACACCAGGACCAATAGATAAACGCATAGGTGCACCAAAAGGATTAGTTGGTGAGTCAGGATTAAAACATGCTAAGTTTGTTAACAGACTAGGCGGTTCAAGTCTTGTTATGGACGACGGTGATGACAAAATATTAAGAGTTTCACATGCATCAGCAGGACCTCCTGTGTATGCAAATATAGAAGCAGGCGAACTTTTTGGTAATACTACTATTCCGCATAACGAATTAACACGAATACGAACACGTACAGGCCATCAAATATTGATGCATAATTCGGAAGATTTTGTTTACATTGCTAATAGTAGAGGAACAGCATGGGTTGAACTTACTAGTGACGGTAAAATTGATGTTTATGGAACTGACAGCATTTCAATACACAGTGACTCAGACATAAACTTAACAGCAGATAGAGATGTTAACATTGAAGGTGGTCGAAATGTTAATGTTAGAGCAAGTGCTAGATTTGACGGATTTGAAGGAAGTGGTACTGGTAACGTTTGTATTGAAAGTGCAACTGATACTAAAATGTTAGCAGAAGCAAACTTCTTAACAAATGTTAAAGGATATCAAGAAACTAAAGTTACAGGATATCAAAAAACTTTAGTTGAAGGTGATATACACCATCATACAAATGCTAACATATATATTTTAGCAGACCTACAAGGACATATTCGAACAGCAGAAGATATGTTTATTAATACTGATACAACACTTAATATTGTAGGTAAAGAAAATTATCTCACAGCAACAGAAGGCGCTATTAACATAAAAGCCACAGGCGGTAATATTGAAGTTGACGGTGACACTGATGTAAACTTAAACAGTGGTACGTCAACAGACGGCACAGTGGCAACAGATGCTGAAGACGCCGTAGACTTTACATATTTGCCAAAATGGTCAGTACCAAAAACATCACCAGGTACAGACTTACCGTCAGACATAAGCACTTTTGTAAAAAGAATGCCAAGTCATGAACCGTATGCACACCATGAAAATTTAGATCCTATTATGTATAAATCTACTAAGACAGATATATTTGATCCAACTAGATTGTCAAATGGTAGTTTACAAAGTAGTCCAGACACATTTAGAAAAAGTTTCTCAGGCGGCACAGCAGAAGACTCAGCAAGTGCTTCAGGTCCAACACCAGGCACAAGCGGAGTAAATCCAGTAACTTCAACAGGTAACGACAGAACACCGCAACAAAGATTTACAACAGTAGGACCTGATGGTAACATATTAGATATAATTGGTCAAGCAGAAGGTGCAGGATACAATACAGTATTCAACGGCGTTTCAACTACACCAAGGCAATATTTTGGTAAAGACTTAGTAAACTTAACAATTGATGAAGTTATTGAGTGGCAAGAATTTGCTATTGGAGAAGGCAGTGCTAGTGTTGCTGCAGGAAAGTATCAAATAATCAATAAAACACTAGTGCGTTTAGTAGACGAGCTTGGCGCAGCATCTAGAACAGATAAGTTTAATCAAATAACACAAGACAAGTTGTGTAGAAAACTTCTACAAATTAGGGGAATTGATGATTACTTGGCAGGCTCTAAATCAGAGCAAGCATTTTGTAGATCACTAGCACAAGAATGGGCAAGTTTGCCAGTTACATATAGACAGACAGGACAGCGAAGAACTGTTACAGCAGGGGAAAGTTACTATGCTGGAGACGGCTTAAACAAGTCAAGAATATCCCCAGAAGATCTAGTTGCTTCTGTTAGAAACATAAAAGAAACTGGTTATACATAGAGGGTAAATATACATAATGAGTACTTTAGAAAAAAATATTTACAAAAGGGTTAGCATAGGCAATACTAAAGAACCTAGTAAGCCTGCTTCTAGTGCGTCTTATAGATCAATAAGCACAGTTAATCCTGCAAACGATGGGTATAGACTTTATGATCTTGCTGTAATTAAGCAAGATATTATTAACCATTTCCATATTAGACAAGGTGAAAAACTTGAAAACCCTGAATTTGGTACAATTATTTGGGACGTATTATTTGATCCACTAACAGACCAACTAAAAAGTGCTATCATAGAAAATGTAGAAGCCATTATTAATTATGATCCTCGTGTTGTTGTTGATAATGTTATTGTTGATACTTATGAAAGCGGCATACAAATTGAATGTACTCTAATATATTTGAACTACAGCATTGCTGAAGCCATGACATTACAATTTGATAGAGATGCTGGCTTACTTGCATAAAGAATTAACTACGTACATTACACTTTATAATAAATACGTTATATGAGGAAATTAGATGTCAGCTACGGATAGACAAAACAGATTATTAGTTGCAGAAGATTGGAAAAAAGTATACCAATCTTTCCGCAACGCAGACTTTCAAAGTTATGACTTTGATAATTTAAGACGAACAATGATAGAATACCTTAGGACTAACTATCCTGAGGACTTCAACGATTATATTGAGTCAAGCGAATATCTTGCACTAATTGACCTAGTTGCATTTCTTGGACAAAATTTATCATTTAGAATCGATCTTAATGCAAGAGAAAATTTCCTCGAACTTGCAGAAAGACGTGAATCTGTACTAAGACTAGCAAGACTACTAAATTACAATCCTCGTAGAAATCAATCTGCAAATGGCTTATTAAAGTTTACAGCGGTTAGTACAACAGAAGATTTATTAGACTCAAATGGTACAAACTTATCAGGGCAAACTATTCAATGGAATGATAGCACAAATGCTAACTGGTATGAACAATTTATTAAAGTACTTAATACAGCACTACCTGTAAATGGTGTGTTTGGTAAGCCAAACAAAAGTGAAACAGTATCAGGTATATCTACAGACCAATACAGACTTAACGGTGTAAACACAGATGTTCCTGTTTATGCATTTGAAAAGCCTGTTGAAGGTAAAACTACACCATTTGAAATTGTGTCTACTGATATCCAAAATGGAAGTTTAATAGAAGAAGCACCTGTTCCAGGAAATAACTTTGCGTTTATGTATAGAAATGATACACAAGGTCCTGGCAGTAGTAACACAGGATTTTTTGCACACTTCCGCCAAGGTAGATTAGAAAGCGGCCAGTTTAATGTAGCACAACCTACACCAAATTCAACAGTGTCTATTGACACACCGAATATAAATGATTCAGACGTATGGTTATTTTCACTTGATGGTAATAACAATGAATCTGATTTATGGACAAAACTTGATGCTGTAGAAGGTAATAATGTAATTTACAACAGCATCAATAAAAAGATAAGAAACATTTATAGTGTACTAACAAGAGTTGACGACAGAATTAATTTAGTTTTCTCAGATGGTGTTTTTGGTAATTTACCAAAAGGCAACTTTAAAGCATACTATAGAACAAGTGAAAATAGAAACATGGTTATTACACCAAGTGCTATAAACAATGTTGCTATTAATCTACGTTACCTAAGTAAAAAAGGTAGAGTTCAAACTCTTACTATTACAATGGGACTACAAACAACTGTAGCAAACAGTGCAAGAAGCGAAAGCAATTTAAGTATAAAACAAAATGCTCCAGCAACTTACTATACTCAAAACAGAATGGTTACAGGTGAAGATTATAATGTTGCACCTTTAGGAGTTAGTCAAGAAATTGTAAAAGTAAAAAGTGTAAACAGAACATCAAGTGGTATTTCAAGATACTTTGATTTAATTGATTCAACAGGAAAATATAGTAATACAAACCTATACGGTAATGACGGTGTTTTATATAAAGAGTATGTAACTAACAGATCAAGTTTTAATTTTACTACACAAACAGATATTGAAGGTATCATAATTAACAACATTGAGCCTATTTTAGCAGACCAAAAAGTTAAGCATTATTACTTAGATAAATTTCCAAAAATTAATACATTTGATTTAAACGTGTTTTGGAATGTAGTTAGTGAAGACACAAATACATTTACAGGTAACTTCCAATCAGCAGATGGAACTGGGTACAATGTTGGTACATTTACAACAAACAGTTTAAAATATATTGAAGCAGGCACAGCGGTTAAATTCCAAGCACCTGAAGGCTTCCACTTTATGGAAGATGGGTCTCTTATGGCAGGCCCAGCAGATCATGCAGGTAGCTCGTTATACAAATGGACAAAAGTTGTAGCAGTTGCAGGCAACGGTCTAACTGTAGGCTTGTCAGATACACAAGGTGCTATTGCATTAGCAGACAAAATACCAAACCTATGCAGACTTATACAAGTTCGTCCAAAACTAGCAAGCAGTCTTATAGACGATGTAAAAGTAGAAATTATTGATCAAACTTTTGCATACAATGACTTTGGTTTGCGTTACGATGATGTAAACAGAGTATGGAGATTAATTAAAGCAAGCGACCTAGACAAGAAAAGTAATTTCAGCACAGGTTTTGCAGGAAACGTAAGCAACGGAAATCTTGATGCAAGTTGGTTATTACTATTTGAAACAAATGGCGAAACTTACAAAGTAACATACAGAGGTTTAAGATATGTATTTGAAAGTGACAAAGAAATTAAATTCTACTATGATAGTGGTGATAAAATTTATGATTCACAAACTGGCAAAACAATCAAAGACAAGTTAAGCATTTTAAGTATCAATACACAACCTGATAGCACATCTCCATTTACAGGTAATTTTGATTTTGATATTTTAGAGTCTTATAGAGATAAAGAAGGTTATGTAGATACTAAAAAAATAGAAATAACTTTTGCTGACAAAGACGCAGATGGTATTATTGACGATCCTGAACTATTTTTACATATTGTTGACGAAGACACGGCACCGTTAACAAAACTTATTATACACGAAAAGTATTTTACAGAAGCAGGTGTTGAAGACTTTAGATATATAGATGCTACTAACATACAAATTTTAGAATCTCAAACAACAGTCCAACCGTTAAGCACATACACAGACGGCCAACTATTTTATTTTAGAGATGCAGACGTGTTTAAAAAATTAAATGGAACAACACTGGAATTAGAAACTAACAGTGATTACAAAGCGTTTGTTGGTAGAGATAAATTAAAGTTTCATTATGTGCATGTTGCAGATACTAACAACAGAATAGATCCAAGTGCAAGCAATATAATTGACACATATATGCTTACAAAAACTTATGACAGAAATTATAGACTTTTCTTAGATGGACAACTTTCACAAAGACCGCTACCACCAAGTTCAGATGAATTATTTAGATCTTATGGTGCAGAGTTAAACAAGATTAAATCTATTAGTGATGAAGTTGTTTACCATCCTGTAAAGTATAAAGAATTATTTGGTAGTGCTGCAAAATCAGATTTACAAGCAACATTTAAATTAGTAAAAAATCCAGGTATTGTATTAAACGATAATGATATCAAAACAAGATGTATAGAAGCAATTAATCAATATTTTGCGTTAGAGAATTGGGATTTTGGCGATACTTTTTACTTCCAAGAACTAGCAACATATATTATGAATAGACTTGCACCCGACTTAGTTAGTGTTGTAATTGTTCCAAACCAAATTACACAAGGGTTTGGTAGTTTATTTGAAGTAAGAAGCGAAGTTGATGAAATTTTTATTAACAGTGCAACGGTTGCAGATATTGAAATAATAGATCAAATTACTGCAACTAGATTAAATGCATCAGGTAATGTTGTTACATCAAGTGAAACAGCAAATACTGGCATAACAAGTTCGTCTTCATTCACCAATGCAAGCTCAAGTAGCTCAAGTAGCTCAAGTAGCTCAAGCGGTTCAAGCGGTTCAAATAGTGGAGGTAGTTACTACTAATGTCTTACGATAATGATCAGACAGACGCACCTTTGCCAGCAGGCGGAAAAGGCGATAGAAAGAGTGTTGATTTACTTCCTAAGTATTTTAGAACACAAGCAAATAAGAAAATACTTTCTAGTACAATAGATCAACTTGTACAACCTGGCACGGCAGAAAAAATAAATGGTTACATGGGTCGTAAAAATGCAAAAGCATTTAAGGCCGGTGACACATATATTGCTGACGTTACACAACAAAGACAAGATAGACAATTAGAACCTGCTACAGTATCAGTTGACGATCTAGGAAATGTAAACTTTTTTGCAGATTACGCCGACTATGTTAACCAAGTTGGAAATTTCTCAGGCAACAACAAAAATCAAAGCAGATTAAATAGCCAAGAATATTATGCATGGAACCCCAATATAGACTGGGACAAGTTTACAAACTTTCGTGAATATTATTGGTTACCAAATGGTCCTCAAACTGTTTCAGTATTTGGAAAAAGTTTAGAAGAAGTAAGCACCTATACAGTTACTACAGAAGACCAAGGCGACAACGTAGTATACAAATTTTCACCTCCGGGTTTTGAACCAAATCCTGCACTTACTTTGTATAGAGGACAAACATATACATTTGAAATAGATACACCAGGACATCCGTTTTCATTCTCAACTGATAGACGCTTTGCAGATGCACCGTTTACACTTGAAAAGCAAGATGATGGCAGTTATAAAGTTATATCAGGTAGTGCAGAAAATGTATCAAGTCTTTATGTACAAGGACTTACAGCAACGGATTTAGAAGGCAATGAAATTGATCCTGTAAATGTTGAAAAAGGTAGAATAACATTTACTGTTCCGTTTGAAGCACCTGAACAATTATATTATACTAGCAGAAGCGACATTAACACAAGTGGTTATGTTAAAGTTTTTGATATTATCGAAAATACACAAATTGATGTTAATGAAATTATTGGTAAGAAAACATATACAAGTTCAAACAAAGTACAATTTACTAATGGCTTAAAAGTTAAATTTGCTGGCAGAGTAACTCCAGAAAAATATGCTAGTGATGAATGGTATGTTGAAGGCGTTGGTAGTAGCATCAAACTAGTTAGAGAACAAGATTTAGTCATACCTGCAAATTACGTTGGCGACAAATTAGTTCCATTTGATAGCGAAGGCTTTGACAGATTGCCGTTTGGTAATGCAAGTGCGTTTGCAGGAACAAAAGATTATATTGTTATTAATAGATCAAGTGTTGACAGGAATGCTTGGACACGTTATAACAAATGGTTTCATAAAGATGTAATTGAAAAATCTGCAGAGTACAACAATGAAATAGCAAGTATTGACCAGAGTGGTAGAGCGTCAAGACCAATTATTGAATTTAATGCAGGATTAAAATTATTTAATTATGGTACTCAAGCAAAAGATGATGTAGACTTAATTGATTATAAAACTACTGATGCATTTAGTACAGTAGAAGGCGGCACAGGTTATAGTATTGATAATGTAAATCTTGCTGATGGCATGCGTGTCATTTTTAATGCTGATACTGATAGAACTGTAAGAGGTAAAATTTACAAAGTTAAATTTATTCTAATTGATAATATTAGACAAATTAGTTTAGTAGAAGACACTGATGCTACAGCACAAGTAAACGAAACAGTATTAATTAAAAGCGGTGACACATATAAAGGTAGATTGTTCTATTTTGATGGTACTAACTGGAATGAGTCACAGCGAAAAATAAAAGTTAATCAGCAACCATTGTTTGACGTATTTGACGAAAACGATGATAGTTTTGGTACTTATAATGCAAGCACATTTGCCGGCACAGAATTATTTGCATATACACAAGGTACAGGCACAAATGATGCCGAACTAGGATTTCCACTATCATACAGAGCTATTGAAAACTTTGGTGATATACAATTTAATTTTCCGTTAGTAACTGATTCGTTTTTATATGAAGAAAATAATTCAAATATAGAAGTTAAAATTGAAACTGGTTATGTTAGAAAGTATACAGACTTAACATCATATGTAAGTGAAAACGGTTGGATAAAAGCAAACAAGCCAAGCTCACAAGCAATAGTAAGACAATATGTAGTAGATACTACTTTAAATGATTTTGCTGTAGATGTATTTGATCGTAGTGGCGACTTAAATGATCTAATTGTAAAAGTTTATGTAAACAATAGTTTTAAGAAAGAGTCAACACATTACGATATTAATAGAATAAATGGTGTTGCTTATATAACATTTAAAACTAATTTAAAAACAGACGATGTTGTATTACTACGATGCTTTAGTAAATCAACAAAAACAGACAAAGGTTATTACGAATTAGCATATAATTTAGAACGCAATCCTATGAATGAAAACATAGGCAATTTTACTATTGGTGAAGTTACAGATCATGTAAGCACAATAATTGAAAATACTTTTGATTATGATGGTAATAAATTTCCAGGCGTTAGTAATTTAAGAGATATTGGTAACCTAAGTCAATTTGGCACACGTTTTATAAAACATACAGGACCTATTGCACTTGCAAGTTATCACCTCACAGATAAAAATGCAAATATTGTAAAAGCACTAAAGTATGCTAGATTAGAATATGCAAAATATAAAAGATTATTTTTGCAAGTAGCAGACTCTTTAGGATATGATGGTCCAACTAAAGAACATGTAGATAATATTATTGCAGAAATAAACAGTCAAAAGACCGACGGAATGCCGTTTTATTTCTCAGACATGATTCCACATGGAGCATCTAAGCGTACATTGCATATTGTAAGAGCAAGCGATAGTATTTTTTACCCGCTTGCTACAAAGTTTGATTTGTCAACTCTAAGTGAACGAGCTGTATTAGTATACCTAAATGATAAAGCATTGTGTCACGGTACAGATTACACATTTACAGCAGAAGGATTTGTACAAATATCTGCAACACTTGCTGTTGATGATGAAATAGAAATATATGAGTATGACACAACTGATGGTTGTTTTGTTCCAACTACACCAACAAAGTTAGGATTATATCCCGCTTACAAACCTGAGCTGTATTTAGACACAACACAAGAAACACCTCGTAATGTAATTCAAGGACATGACGGAAGTATTATTTTTGCCTATGGCGATTATCGTGATGATCTAATATTAGATTTTGAAAGAAGAATTTATAACAACCTAAAACAAGCCTATAACACAGATGTATTTGATATACACGAATTTGTAGGCGGCAACTTTAGAGATACAGGATTTGAAAGACAAGATATTAATAGTGCAATGGTAAGTGACTTTGTACAATGGTCAATAATTGCAGGCGATCCAAATTATACAGAAAATGATTTTTGGAAAGATACACAAACATTTAGATACAATTATAAAAATATGTCATCTCCAACAGGCAAACCTTTGCCAGGGTTTTGGAGAGGTGTATACAAAGATGCGTACGATACTGATCGTCCTCATACTCATCCTTGGGAAATGCTTGGCTTTACTATTAAACCATCATGGTGGGAAGCAGAATATGGTCCAGCACCGTATACTAGAAATAACTTTGTACTTTGGGAAGATATTGAAAAAGGTCTAATTAAAGAGCCGGGTAAACCAGCAAAAGTTGATAATAGATATAAGCGTCCAGGATTAACAAATCATATTCCTGTAGACGAAAACGGAAATTTATTAAGTCCGTTAGACAGCAACTATGCACAAAACTTTGTTGCTGTAAGAACAAGAGATTCGTATACATTTGGAGATCATACTCCTACCGAAAGTGCGTGGAGAAGAAGTAGCGAATATCCATTTGCATTAATTACAAGTTGGTTGTTAAATCAACCAGCAAAAGTAATGGGGACAGGTTTTGACTTATCAAGAATGATGAGAAACAAAACAGGTAATCTTGTTTATACTCCGTCTAATACAATTATTAGATTAAAAGATTTAGTATTTCCAAATACCTATACAGACAACCAACGTATTATTACAAGTGGTCTTGTTAACTTTGTATACAACTACATAGTCAGTGATATAAACACTAGTTATAATGAGTACCAAGCAGAATTAAAAACTTTAAAGAATCAACTAGCACTTAAAGTTGGTGGCTTTACTGACAAGAGTAAATTTAAATTAATACTAGATAGCAGAACACCTTTAAATGAAGGAAACGTATTTGTACCAGAAGAAAACTATAAACTGTTTTTAAATACGTCTACACCAGTAGAAATTGCAAATTATAGCGGTGTTGTTATACAGAAAAATACCAACGGTTATGTTATAAAAGGATACGATCAAGCAACAGCAACATTTAAATATTTTGAACCTATCCAAGCATCGTCAGATCCTGTAATAAACATAGGTGGCATTTCAGAGTCGTTTGTAAATTGGGATAGCGGAAAACAATATGTCAAAGGACAAAATGTTCGCTTTGATAATTTTTACTACAGAGTAAATTCAAGCCATGTAAGTGGGTCAAGTTTTGATGACACTAAAATGAGTAAGTTAGCAGAGCTTCCGCTTGTAGGCGGTAGATCAAATGTACTTAGAAGAAAGTTTACAAATCGTGTTAACATAATGCCTTACGGAACACTATTAAAAACTACACAAGAAGTTGTAGATTTCTTATTAGGTTATGAAGCATACTTAAAAGCACAAGGCTTTAAGTTTGAATATTACAACAAAGATATAAGTGTTGTTGAAGATTGGACATTTAGTGTAAAAGAATTTATGTTCTGGACTACACAAAATTGGGCGGCCGGTAGTGTACTAACAATAAGCCCAGGCGCACAACAATTTAAGTTTAACAGACAATACATGGTTGTTGATAATATCTTTGATAATTTCTATGATTACAGTTTGTTAAAAGCAGATGGACAAAAATTAGAAAGATCATTTAGTAGTATTGCTAGAGATACAGAAAATGATTTTGGCCTAAGTATTAAAAATACAGCAGATGGTATTTACAGTGTTAAACTTCCGTTAGTACAAAGAGAACATGTAATATTATTAGATAACAAAACTGTATTTGGCGATGTTGTATATGACCAAGAAGCAGGATACAGACAAGAAAGAATTAAAGTTACTGGATATAGAAGTGACAATTGGTCCGGCGGATTAAACATACCGGGCTTTATATACGACGAAGCAGAAGTAAGAGATTGGCAACCATACAAAGATTATGGCATTGGCAAACTGATTAAGCATAAAGAGTTTTACTATGTTGCATTGTCTAATATAACTGGCACAGAAGTCTTTATTGACTCACAATGGGAACGTTTAGAAAATCGTCCTCAAGCACAATTAGTTCCAAACTTTGAATACAAAATTAATCAGTTTGCAGACTTCTATGATTTAGATACAGACAATTTTGATCTTGAACAACAAAAGCATGCACAGCATTTAATTGGATATCAAAAACGCAAGTATTTAGAAAACATTATAAATGATGATGTAAGTCAGTACAAATTCTATCAAGGAATGTTACAAGACAAAGGTACAAAAAATAGTTTGGTAAAACTGTTTGATGCTCTTGCAAGTGCTGATAAAGAAAGTTTAGAGTTTTACGAAGAATGGGCAATTAGAGTTGGACAGTACGGTGCCACTGAAAACTTTGAAGATGTTGAATTTTTAATTGACGAAAAGAAAATTAAAACTAATCCACAGCCGATAGAGCTTGTAACTAATTTACCTGCTAACGACACCGACACTATTTATAAACTCACCCCAGCAGACGTATATAAAAGACCTCAAAACTACGATCATAAACCATTTCCAACTGTAATAGATTACAAACAGTTTACTAAAGACGCTGGATTTGTGTTTGATTCTGATGTTGCATATAGAATTAATGACAAGACAGACATACTTACAGCAAACATTAATGTTATAGGCGCAAAAGATTATGTATGGGTAACAGGTGATAGTCAGCCATGGGATGTCCTACAGCACGTAACTACTAACATTAGAGTAACTGATATAACAGGCTTTGATGAAGGCGCTGATGCATTTGTAGGTGTAGATAATCCAGGCGGAACATTTGAGTTTGATAGAGCCCACAATTTTAAAAGAGGCGATATCATTGGATTAAAAAATACTTCAACACAGAACGACGGATTTTATACAGTAGAAGTTGTAAAGCCTACTAGTGTAAACGTTCTTGCTGGAGCAAATAACAGCATAGAAGATCTAAGTGATATCAACGGCTATGTAAGTATTTTACGATCAGTAAACTTTGACACTGTAAAAGATGCAAACGTTGTACTAGAAGATAAGATAGTTGAAGACCAAAAAGTTTGGATCAACGGCTCAAGCAAAAACGACTGGGTTGTTGCTATACAAGAAAATGTATATGATGATAAGAAGCATTATAATAATCCTAGCGATTATGATATTACATCTACATACGAATTTGGTTCTGCTATGTCATCAAACAAAGCAAATACTAGAATTGTGCTTGGAGATCATAGTGCAAATAGTTTGAATGGTAATGTGTACACTTATCAAAGAGGATCAAACCTTAGAGAATTACTTTATGAAGCAACACTTAATTTAGATACTGACACATATCCAGTAGCAGACGGACATCGCTTTGGAGCAGATATTGATATTAGTTCCGATGGCAAGTACCTTATTGTAGGGTCAAGCACAGCAAGTGATGTTGCTTCTAACTATCAAGGCGATTATAGTAAAACTATAGAATACACAGAAAATGAAATTGTCAAATACAATGAAAACTATTGGAAGGCTGTAAGAACAATTACTCCTGAAAGTGCAAGTATTGCATTTAGTACATTTGACAGTTATGCAAACTTTGAAAGATCCAGTGACAGTAGTTTACTAACACTTATACTACAAGGTAGTCCATACTTACCAAACACACAAACAGATCATTTATTGATTGCAGCACCATTTGATCAGTATAGAGGTTCTAAGCCACAGGACAAATTAGTTCTTAACTGGAACAATTATACAAACTTTAATAGAAATACAGGTAGTACAACTCCTGTAGAAGTATTCCCACAAGGTATTAATGCCCAAAATACAGCACCACAATATACGGAGCCAACATCAACATTTATAGAAGGCGAGCATGTTATTGTAGAAAAAGTTGATGCTGTACTACTAATAGAGCCATTTACTGATCCTCCTGTAGAAGGAGATATTATCGATACAGTTGGCGGCTCAGCAACAGTATACAAAGCCTTCCAAAGAGACTTTAAACTTGTAATCTATACAAAAGATACAAATGGAGTATTTGGACCAACTGGAACTATTACAAACAGCAACGGAACATTAATTGGTGAGTATACACAACCAAACTATAATGGCACAACTGGAGCAGCTGGCGGCTGGTGGTATATTAATACAGGTACAAATTATCTAACATCAGATGAATTTACAGAAGCAAAAGATTTTGGTGTACCGGGTTATGGACTAGTATATCAAGACGTACTAGTGTATGATGAAAATACTCAAACATATGCAAGGACTATACCAAACTTTTATGCAAATGGTTTAGATGATGTTCAAAACACTATATTCCCAACTAGAGATGAACCAGTGTTTGTTAGTGTTCTTTCACACAGAGGTGCAGCATATATAAATGTTGACAACGATGGTGTACAAAACATTTTAGACAACAGATGGTTAATGAGAGTTCCGTCAAATCTAAATGGAGAAATTACACAAGCAGGAGATCAATTTAGAGCATATATTAATGACCAAGCTGATGCACCAGACTTTACTTTACTAGGTATTGATCCTAGTTATATTAACGACAACTTACACACTGTTGTAGATATGTGGGAAGGTTATATTGACTTTACATTTACTAAAACACAGGGTGCTGATGTTGATATGTTATCAGACCAAGACATTGATACCGGTGACTTCTTTGAGCCTGCTTATGAAGGAAAAGTATTTTCAGACTTAGGTGGAAATATTGTAAATCCGGGCGGCGCCGCAGGCGACTTTATTAGAGATGAAATTACCGGTGCAAGAGGCCGTGTTGCATATTATATAAGACGTGCAACGGACCAGGGTAGAGTATACCTTAAAGATGTTACAGGAACATTTACTCAAGGCAACAGATTATTACTTGAAACACTTGAAGGACCTTCACAGTTACCAAACCAACGTATTATGGGTCCAATTAATAAAATTTCTGTAACAGGAAGCAATACAGGTAAAATTGCTGTTATGCAAAGAGGAACTAATTTTCCTGCACACCCTGAATCATACGGCGGATTAGATCAGTTTAGAGATTTAAATACATTTGCACACGTTAATAAAGAGTTTTGGGTTTACAAAGAAAATTTAACAGAAGCTGGCGCAGAAGCAGAAGCAAGTATACCTAGCACAGCAAACAGTGATTGGCAACTTGTTTACAATTTACCTGTAGACACAAGCGGGTCACAAGTAAGTAAGCCAGCTAACCAAGGTGTATACAGTATCTTTAATAGAGTAGGAAGCACATGGACCAACAGAGGAACATGGACTATTCCTGGAAGTACTACAAACAGTAATGTTGGTAAACAAGTTGCTGTAACACAAGACGGTGACTTGTATAGATTTTATGTAGGTTCAAAAGAAAACTTAACAGTTATCAAACATGGTACTGACAAGTACGGTAAAAATTACAATTATGCCTTAGACATCAATCCTCATTATAGAGGACCGTATACAGCAGATGTTGCATACAAAACAGATGAAATAGTTTTATATAACAATCAGTTATATTCAGCACTTACATTTGTTAAAGGTGTGATACCTACTGACACACTTAAATGGAGAACGTTAGACAGCACAGTTAACTATCTTCCATCACTACCGAATGATGTAAACATTTACAATGATCCAGTGTTTAACGATTTAGGTGAAGGTGTATTAGACTTTACAAAAGAAATATCTCTAAGTGAAAATGGTCAAGTTCTTGCAATAAGTGTTATTACTGACACAAGCATTGATCCTGATAACAAAGTACTTGTTTATAGAATTTTAGACGATCGATATGTTTTTGATCAAACTATTGTTGCACCTGTATCAAACACAGGTTGGGGAAGTAGTATAAGTTTAAGCGAGGACGGTGATACTTTAGTAATTGCTGATCCTGAAAGTGATGTACAAGGTTACAACACCGGCAAAGTTTTTGTGTATGCAAAAGTAAATGGTGCTTTTGAATTACATCAAACATTGTCCGGCACTGGCACACTTAGTGAAAAGTTTGGCACCAAAGTTAGTATTTCAAAAGATATAATTGCTGTAACAAGTGGCAATGGCGATATTATTACTGAAACAACGTTTGACAACGGTACAACATCATTTGACGATACATTTACAACATATCCTGACAAAAGAATAGACAGTGGTAGTGTTAGACTTTATCAGAAAATAAAAGATGCATTTATACTTGCAGAAGAATTAGACTATGACGGCGACAACAATGTACTATTTGCAAGTAGATTTGGTGAACAAGTTTTAATTAACGATAATCACGTTTATGTAGGTGTTCCAGCAGATCCAAACACATATTATGATGAAGATATTAATCCAGGTAGTTTTGTAGATTATCAAGTTACACAAAACAAAAAACCATGGACACTATTAAGAACACCAAACGAAGTTGTTGATATACAAAAAATTAAATCAACATTTTTATATAATGTAAAAACAAATCAATTATCTACATATTTAGATTACATTGATCCTGTACAAGGCAAGATTGCAGGACCAGCAGAACAAGAGTTAACATTTAAATCTAACATAGATTTTGCACGTTACAATGTTACAACATTACCTGACTACTTTAGTGAAACTACTAATTGGGAAGAACAACATGTTGGCAAACTATGGTGGGATTTATCTACAGCAAAGTTCTTTAATGTATATCAAGAAGATATTACTAACCAAGCAAACAACTGGAGCAAGTTAATACCTAATTACTCAGTTGATGTTTACGAATGGGTAGAAAGTGATATTATACCGTCAGACTGGGATGCTCAAGCAGAAACAGCCGCAGGCTTTGCAAAAGGTATAAGTGGATTTTCTAAATATGGTAATGATGCGTACAGTCAAAAATTAGTTTACAATCCTGTATCACAAACATTTAGTGACAAGTATTATTTCTGGGTTAAAAATAAATTAACAGTTCCAGTGATGGAATCAAGAAAAATTAGTGCATCTGAAGTTGCAAAATTAATTGCTGATCCAAGAGGACAAGGTTATAGTTTTGTAGCATTATTAAGTAATGATAGGTTTGTTCTTTACAACTGCGAAAGTTTAATTAAAGATGAAGATATTGCTTTACATGTAAGTTACTATACACAAGATACACAAGAACAAAATAGACATTTTGAATATAATATCTTAACAGAAGGACTAGAAACAAGTATACCTAAAGCAGATATAGAAAGAAAATGGATTGACAGTTTACTTGGTTACGATTCAAGAGGTCGCGTTGTTCCAGATCCTGAGTTAAGCACTAAAGACAAATATGGTACATTAAACAGTCCAAGACAAAGTTGGTTTGTTAACAGACAAGAAGCATTTAAACAAGTTGTTGAAAGAGCAAACTTAGCTCTTAAAGAAACTATTATTGTAGATGACTTTAGTTTCACTACACTCAACAGTGCTGATGCCCAACCGTTTGTTACAGACAGATTATACGATTATAAAGTTGATACATTGGATGAATTAGATTTTATTGGTATTAACAAAGTTAAAACAGCAAAACTACAAGCATCAGTACATGGTGGTGTAGTAACTGATATTAGAATTATTGATACTGGTAGAGGATATAATGATCCTACATATGATAATACTACAAGTGTTGTAAGACACGGACCAAGTTTTAAATTGTTTGGTAACGGTAGCGGATTAGACTTTAATTTAGAGATTAATAACCTAGGACAAATTAGTAAAGTAAACATTATTAACGGTGGTTCTGGATATGATGAAAATTTAATAATTGAGGTAAGACCACTTACAGTATTAGTTGAAAACGATAGCACAGTTAATAACAAATGGGCCATTTACGAATGGAATAAATCATCAAATCTTTGGGATAGAGTAAAGTCACAAAGTTACGATACAAAAGAATATTGGGATTATGTAGACTGGTATGCAACAGGATACACACAATTTACAAGAATTGATCATAGAGTCAACGAAAGTTATCAACTAGCATCTGCAAATGCTAAGATTGGTCAAATTGTTAAAATTGATAACATAGGTAATGGCGGTTGGTTGTTACTAAAACGTGTTGCAGACACTAACTCTTCAGATTACACAATTGACTATGAAACTATTGGTAGACAAAACGGCACTATAGAAATTAGTAGCAAACTTTATAACGTAATAGAAAATACAGTTGGTTACGACTTGCTTGGGTATGACAATAGATTTTTTGATACTGAACCAGTAGTTGAAGGTAGACAGATATTAACAGCACTAAAAAACGATATATTTGTAGACAACCTAGCAATTAAATGGCAAGAATTATTCTTTGCAAGTATTAGATACGTATTGTCAGAACAACAAAATGTTGACTGGGTATATAAAACAAGTTTTGTAAAAGCAAAACATAATGTAGGCGATCTAGAACAAAAAATAAATTATCAAAATGATAATTTAAGTAGTTATAATGATTACATTAATGAAGTTAAACCTTACAAAACAAATATACGTGAATATATAAGTTCTTATGAAAATGTAGATAATACTAATACACAAACTAGTGACTTTGATGTTCCTCCGTATTATGACTTTACACAAAACGGAATAAAAACTAAATCCGTAAAAATTAGAGATAACGACTTAATTGGCGTCGATGCATTTTTTGATGAATATCCATATCAGTCATGGAAAGAAAATTATGGGTACAAAGTTACAGCAATTAATATTTATGATGGTGGAAGCAAATATACCTATCCACCAACTGTAACTATTGTAGGTGGAGGCGGCACCGGCGCAACGGCTAGAGCATACATTGGTGCAGGCAAAGTAATTAAAATTGAAGTAACAAATAGCGGATCAGGTTACACTAGTGCGCCAACTGTTACACTGAGCGGATCACAAGCAGACGGTTCTACAACAGCAATAGCATCTGCACAAATTGGTGACGGTGTTGTTAGAAGTTTACATGTTGGTATTAAGTTTGATAGAGTGTCTGGTCAATACTTTATTACAACACTACCTGAAACAGAAACATTTACAGGTACAGCAATAAATGATAAGTTTGATTTAAAATGGCCAATTAATTTAAAACGTAATAAAATAAAAGTTACAATTAATGGTACATTATTATTGCGTAGTGAATATACGTTTACTAATGTAGACGATAAAACATATACATATGATAGACAAAAAGGTCAAATAACATTTAGTAAAACTCCTGAATTAGGAGATGTTATTTTAGTTGAATACGAAAAAGATCCTGCAATATTAAATGCACAAGATAGAATTAATCATTTATATAATCCTACAACAGGAATGCTTGGTAAAGACTTAGCACAATTAATGGTTGGTATTGATTACGGTGGCGTTGAAGTTAAGAGTTTTGGCTTTGAAGGAACAGCAGGATGGATGACCGACGAATACGGAACAGATACTTGGGACAGTTACGATAATACATTTGAAGATGAAATTTTCTTTGCAGATGGAACTACTGTTGCTATCGAGCTTGCTAAACCTTTAGAAGATGGCGTTGAATATAATGTTTACTTAAAACGCTTTGGACAAACAAAAGCAATTAGAATAGACGATCCTAGTTACAATTCTATTCCTACTAATCCTTTAGCAATGATGCAGACACTTGTAGGCGACGGTGTAACACAAACAATTAATTTAGCTGAAAATGATATTCAAGTCAATGATGGTGACATTGTTACTATTAGAAAAACAACTTCAGATGGAAGTTTCAAACCAGACGGTGACAGTTACGATACTATACTCGAAGGCGGCGTATTAGACTACGGCAATGCTGGCGGTATTAATGCTGATGATATTGTATTAGATGGTGATTTGTTTGTTACTCCATTAACATCAGGAGGCCCAGAAGAATTAGTAAATGGCCAAGTGATGGACTCTGTGAATATTACAGTTTATGAAAGAAACGGTGAAGGCCAAGGTCAGGTATACAATCAAAATTATTTAACTGACGGTACAACTACAATTTACCCATTAGGACTAGCACCGCATAGTGATGACGCTGTAATTGTTAAACTAGGTAATACTATAGTTGATAAAGCTCAGTATTCATTAGACTACACAGCTCTTACAATAACATTTAATAATGCACCTGCAGAGGATCAAGTATTAACAATTCTTACAGTTGGAATAAACGGACAAAATATTATTGACCTTGGTGTATTGTTTACTGTAGAAGGACAAAGTTCGTATGTAACAAATATTTTATGGGATGACAGGTATGCTGTTTACCTTAGAAAAAATGGACAGGAGCCAGATGGCCCTGAACTAATTGCTAAAAAGAGTGATACAGGGTTTATTGAATTTGTGTTTAGTCCAGTAGCACCGCCTGTTGGCACAAGATTAGATTATGAAATTTATTCTGATAACACACTTATCAATTATAGTAAAATACAAAAAGATAATATTATTGCTGACGGATCAAGTGTAACATATAATTTGTCAACTAATGCAATATATGAAACACCTGCAGAGTTCTTTAGCATTGTAGAAGTCAATGGTGCTATTAAAAAGCCAGGCTACTCAAAAGTATTCCATATTACTGACGCAACGATAAGAGAATACACTTTAGAAACATTCCAAGTACAAGAAGCAACGTTGAGTGCCGCTGATACAGAAGTTTACTTAAACGGTAAACTGTTAAACCAGCAGGGTAGTTATACAGTCAACATTGGTCAAAGTAGTATTACAGTAGCAAGTAATCTTTTGTCAGAAGGTGATGTATTAACTGTTTACTTTAGAAACGGTGATTATCGTGTAGTTGGAAATCAAATTACATTTACTAATTTACTAGCAGAAGGTGATATTATAAACGCTTATACATTTAGTAATCACGATGTATTAGATATAAACCGTATAAGTTATGACGTAATTAACAGAAGTTCACTAACACCTGGAACAGATAATTATTCAGCATACCATCAATTAACTGGCGGTAGAGTGTTGTTGAATCAGCCAGCCAGCGGTGTTGAATATGTTTGGATATTTAAAAATGGTTCTATGTTGTCGCCAAGTATGGATTACAAGTTACAAGACAACATGAGAATTATTGAACTTGCTAACGAGCCTAGCGAAAATGATACAATAGATATTATACACTTTACAGCACCAATTAGCACACCAACTATTGCATGGCAACAGTTTAAAGATATTCTTAACAGAACACACTACAAACGTGTTGACAACAACGATGGTGTAAAACTAGCACAAGACTTACAATATAATGATTTAAGAATTGTTGTAGTTGAGGGAGCAGACAGATTACCGACTCCAGATAAACGTGCTAACAAACCAGGCATTATTTGGATTAACGGTGAACGTATTGAGTTTTTTGCCAAAACAGGTAATGATCTAAGACAATTACGTAGAGGCACATTAGGCACAGGTATTGCAACAACACATAAAACAGGATCTAGAGTATACAGCGCCGGAGTAGAGAAAAATATTCCATATGCTGATCAAAATATAATTTGGTCACCAGTTGATGCTGTAACTGAAGGACAAACTGAATTTACACTTGACTTTACACCTAACAGTGTAAATGAATTCGAAGTGTTTGCTGCAGGAAAGAGGTTAAATAAGGCTGCTATAGCAACATTTGATCCCGCACTTGCTATTGACTCACCTGAAGGTGATGTAAATACACCAGCAGAGTTCACTGTAAATGGCAATACATTAACACTAACAAGTCCAATGAAAGCAAATCAAAAGTTAGTTGTTATTAGAAAAGTAGGTAAATTGTGGACAGATCCGGGCACTCCATTAAAAGATGCTCAAAACGATATTGGTAGTTTCTTACGTGGAGCAAGAAGTGAATTACCCGAATAAATATACTAGTAGGAATAGAAAATGACAAACACAATTAATGAACAAAACGGTGTATTTGTACAAGGGCATATTAAAATAAGTGACCCTAACAGCGGCGAAGTCTTTGTTAACAAAAAGAACGCCATACACTACGAAAATATGAGTATTGCTCTTGCAGAATCATTAGGAAATGCAGGACAAGGGCCTATTGCTGTAATGAGCTTTGGCAACGGTGGTACTAATGTAGATTCAACAGGAGTAATAACATATCTTACTCCAAACTCAACAGGAACAAACGCAGGTTTGTACAATCAAACGTTTACAAAAATAGTTGATGATCGAAATACAGATAATTTAGATCCTACTAGAAACAAGATTGAAACTAGGCACGTAAATGGTACAAACTATACTGATATTGTTATTACATGTTTACTAGATTATGGCGAACCAAATGGTCAAGATGCATTTGATACAGCATCTGATGCAGACAACAGTTTTGTATTTGATGAATTAGGATTGCGTAGTGCAAGTACAGATGGTGTTTTAGGTAATGGTAGATTACTTACACATGTCATTTTCCACCCTGTACAAAAATCATTAAACAGATTAATCCAAGTAGACTACACAGTTCGAGTACAAAGCCTTAGCGGAGGTAACAGCTAATGGCATATCAAATCCAATTTACAGATTTTACAAATAAAGGATCTATCGTTGTAGAAGATAGAGAAATAAACAGCACTGACACTAGTTTATCTCTACCTGGCAGAAACAGCACAGCATACGGCGAAGCGATTGCAAGTAACTTCTTGCACATTTTAGAAAACTTTGCAAATAATAATCCACCTGCTAATCCTGTCGAAGGACAAACATGGTACGATACAACTGTTGGTGTTGATGCACTTAAAGTATATGACGGAACAAATTGGGTTGAATCAGGCGGTATTAAAAAAGGCGCAGCACAACCTGAAGTTGGAAACAGCGTCATTGGTGATCTTTGGGTAGATACTAGTAATCAGCAATTATATTTAAATAACGGTTCAAGTTGGATACTTGTTGGTCCAGAATTTAGTGAAGGTTTATCTTCAGGCACAAAAGCAGAACAAATTCAAGGTACAGATGATAAAACTTACACAATTTTAAAAGTTGAAGTAGGTGCTCAACCTGTAGCAATTATAACGAATGCACAATTTACACCCAAAGTAAATATTAGAGGCTTTTCAGTCCTTAAACCAGGATTTAATTTAACTAGTTTGACACTGTCAAATACTACTGCTAGATATAATGGTGTAGCAGAATCTGCAGATGCACTTAGAATAGGAAATAATAATATTCCTTCTAGCAACTTTTTACGTGCTGATGTAAACACAACAGCAAATGGTATACTTTATGTTAAGAACAACCAAGGTGTGCAAGTAGGAGCAAATTCACAACTAGCATTAGAATCATCAGGCGAAAGCGGTGTTGTAAAAAGTAACTTCAACGGTGCTAGTTTAGACTTTAAAGTTAAAAATGATCAAGGCGAACAAACAGCAATTAGAATTAAGTCTGATACTAATGTTGGTATAAATCAAGAAAATCCGCAAGTTCCATTAGATGTAACAGGTAGTGGACGTTTTACAGGAAACTTAGACGTAACTGGTGTTGAAGATGCAGATGATAGTTTTAACGATACACTAACTGAAGGTGCTATTGTAACATCAGGCGGCGCAAGTGTTGCAAAAAATCTTAAAATTGGTGCAAAACTAACTGTAAAAGGTCAAACAAATATAGGCGGCGATGTTATTGCTGATCCAGATGCATTAACAAAACCTAATATGGAAGGATTTGGTACTGTAAAAGCAGACACATTTGAAGGCTTCTTTAACGGAAGTGTATCAGGTACTATTAATGGTACAGCATCAAGTGCTGCAAAACTTAATAACAAAACTGTATTTGAAATGACAGGTGATGTAAGTTCAGATCCTATAACATTTGATGGCGCAGGCGACCTTACAAAAACATTTACAACTACACTTAGTGATAGATTTATATCAGATAAAAGTGTTGTTGTTACTCCTCAAACAGGAGATGAATTATTAATTAACAGAACACAAGGCGACGGCGGCCTATTTAGAATATCACAATCAAACTTGCTAAAAGGCGTTCCAAAAAATCCAGTAGGAATGATTGTACCGTTCGCAGGCGAAGTTGCACCTGCGGGTTGGTACTTGTGTGACGGTAAAGAACTTAGACAAACAGAAGCAACAGAATTGTTCAATGTAATTGGATTTAAATTTAAAGATCCGTTATCAATGTCAAATTCACCAGCAACATTTTTTAGTTTACCAGATTTTAGAGGTAGATTCTTATTAGGTGCTGATAACATGGGCGGCTTACCTGCAGATACTGTAACTAATACAAATGCAGATAACATAGGTGGTTCATCAGGTTCAGAATTTAAAGATATTAAAATAGAAAACTTACCAGAACACGAACACGACATGAAGTCACCAGGTGGTACACAGCATTATGCAATTATTGATGATACTGTAGCACCAGATGAGCAAGGAAGTATAAACCAACCGTTGAATATTTCCCAAGGCACACAAACAACTAGTGGTATTCCATCAAGTGGTGGAATTAAAGAAGGCGGAACAGACGGGCAAGGCTCATTTAGAGGTGCAGAAAATTTAGGTACAGCACTTGACGGGCTACCACCGTTTGTTACAGTAAACTACATAATATTTGCCGATAATGTTTAGGAAACAATATGAGTTATAATTTAAACAAAACAGATGGAACACTACTTACAGAACTTGTAGATGGTATATTAGATAACAACACTACTGACATAAGTCTAGTAGGTAGAAACTATTCTGGATACGGCGAATTTATAAATGAAAACTTTATAAAAATGTTAGAAAATTTTGCTAACCCAAATAGTCCTGTAGCACCACTTAAAGGACAACTTTGGTATGATACAAGTGAAAACAAACTAAAAGTATTTGACGGCACAAGTTTTCAATCAGCAGCTGGTAGTTTTATTAGTGAAACTTTCCCTTCAGGACCTATACCAGGCGACACATGGTTTAGTACAGCTGAAAAACAATTTTACTTGTATGACGGCGAAGTATGGACATTGATTGGTCCAGCATTTAGTAGACTTCAAGGCAAAAGTGGTGTTATTACAGATACAATTTTTGATACAGATCTTAATTCAAAAACAGTACTAAAAGTTTTTGTAAATGAAATATTGCAGGCTGTGATAGCAGGTGAAACATTTACACCAAACCCAATACCTAACAATTTAGTATCAGGATTAGTTACATCAGAAAATGCCACAGGCACTATTTTTAAAGGTATAAACCTAATAGACAAAGTAAACTTTACATACAGAGGCGTTGCTGAATCTGCACAAAACTTAATTAGTGCAACAGGCGTAGAAGTTAAAGAATCTGAAATAATGAAAAATAATGCTGATCAGGTTCTACAAGGAAGATTAGATGTTAGGGTAAGTTCAGGTATATCAATTGGTACAAACGACGATACTAGATTGTTTATGGATAACGGTTTCACCATTCGAAACACAAGAGCAGGCGACGATTTTAATATTCTTGTACGTGGTGCAAATGATGTACTTGACCAAACAAGTGCGTTAGTAATTAAACCTACAACAAAACGTATAGGATTATTTAATGCAAATCCTGCTTACAATTTAGATGTCACAGGCGATGTACGTATTACTGGTGATTTAACAGTAGAAGGCGATAGTTTTGTAACTGAAGCAGAAACATTACAAATAGCAGATAAAAATATTGAATTGGCTGTAGTTGATAACCCAACTAACTTAACATGTGATCAAGGTGGCATTACATTAAAAGGCTCTACTGATAAAACATTCCAGTGGTTAAATTTATCAAGTTCATGGACAAGTAGTGAACACTTAGATCTAGCATCAGGAAAAAGTTATAAAGTAAATAATGCTGATGTACTATCAGCAACTACAATTGGCTCAGGAGTAATTAACAGTAGCCTAAGAAATCTTGGTGTACTTGAAACACTAAACATTGGTACAGGTGGCACAGCAAGTGTAAACATATCTAATGCAGGTGTAATTACAAGACCAGGTGCAGGCTCAGGCTTGTCAATTAACGTCGGCGGTGACGTTGATTTAAACAGTAACAAAATTACAAATTTATTAGGACCAACAGCAGATGGCGACGGCGCTAATAAAGTATATGTTGATCAAACTGTACAAACAGAACCATTGGTGATGTCACTAGATATTACAGGCATGGTAAGTATCAACGATGAAATTATTGCAATATTACAAAGTTTGTACCCTGCAACAACGTTTGCTAATGGCAAGGAAGCAAGAATTGCTACAACGTCTTATGCAGGACAATCAACAGACCCAATTGATATTGCAACACCTACTACAACAACTGAAGTTGATGTTAATGCAGCCGCAGGCGGTGTAGTAAGTGTAATACAGGGCATAAGTTTACCTAACTCTTTAACTCCGACGTTTACGTTAAGCGTTACAAGAGGGCAAAGAAACTTTATAATTACTAATGGAGCGTGGGTTGCAAATTAGTATAAATACAACGTGTAAACACAGGATTATATAGGACAAAAAAATGGCGTATCAAATAGATAGATTTAATAAGAGCCCTTTAACAACAGTAGAGGATGGTACTCTTGACGAAACTACAGATATTAAATTTGTAGGAAAAAATTATGCAGGATATGGAGAAATACATAACGAAAACTTCTTATTCTTGCTAGAAAACTTTGCAGGTGCTAATCAACCACCTAAACCAGTAAGCGGTCAACTTTGGTTTGACAGCGGTTCAGATAGAATGAAGTTTAGAGATGGCAACCAAAACTGGCGAACAGTAGGTGGTGCAGAAGTTTCCGGAGCTCAACCAGCAGGATTAGCAGAAGGTGATTTTTGGTGGGATAGTGCTAACGAACAACTTTACGTTTACAACGGTGCCAATTTTGTCCTAATTGGTCCACAAGACGCAGGTGAAGGCCAAACAGCAATGGTTAGTCGTACTGTACTTGATAATACAAGCCCAAATGGCGTTTCAAGAAGTATTATTACAGCAACAGTAAATGATTCTGTACAGTTTATTATATCACCAACAGCATTTACATTAGGCTCAGGCGCAGATAATGAGATAAACGGATTCAGTGATATTCAACAAGGTGTTACACTAAGAGACACGCCAGCTTCAGGTGTAACAAGTACAGCAGTTAGATTCCACGGTACAGCAACAAACGCTGAAAAATTAGGAGGGTTAAGTGCTGGAGATTTTGTACAGGGCGGAACACCAAGTTTTTCAACTCAATTAGATCTAACAGCAGGTTTAGTAACTCATAGTAATTTTTACTTTACAATGCGTCCAGATAACCAAACTGGTTTAATTAAAAACACAAGTGCAAACGCAAACCAAATTGATTTTGAATTAAAAGCACCTTCCACAGGTACACTTACACATTCTGTTGCAATTACATCAGAAGGTATTATGCCAGGAGACGCAACTACTGATCTTAAATTAGGTAAAGATGGTAATGCATGGGACGAAATACATGCTACAGCATTTAAAGGTACAGCAGATAATGCTAACGAATTAAGAATTGGTACATCAGGTACCTCTTATACATATGCTACTGCATCAAATGTAGGCGGAACTATTGCTGTAAGAGAACAAGATGGTGCTAATACAAAACTAGTTGCAGATATTTTCCAAGGTATAGCAACACAAGCACAGTTTGCTGACTTAGCAGAAAAATATACAGTAGAAAAAGATCATCCTGTAGGTACAGTTATGTATGTAAGTACAGCAGGCGAATATGAAATTGCACCATGTTTATTAGATAGTTTTCCAGTAGGTGTTATATCTGAAAAACCAGCATACTTAATGAATGCAGAAGCAGATGGACAAGCAATAGCACTTGAAGGTCGTGTTCCAGTAAGATGCATTGGTGAAGTACGTAAAGGCGATAGAGTTTACGTAGACGCTGAAGGGTGTGCAAGTACAAAATTTGACGGTAATCCTTTAGTTGGCGTAGCACTTGAAAGCAATTTAGACGAACAAGAAAAATTAGTAGAGTGTATATTAAAACTTTAGGAGATAACTTATGCCGGCTGTTACAGACTTAGTCAACTCATCCGTATACAATTCGATTAGAAGCACAGTAAACAATGTGTTAGGTGTTGGCGACGGCGCACAAACAGGGTATGGCAGAACATTAGAAAGTGAGTCAAAAGCAGATAATGATATTATATATGCTGCTGACATGCAAAAACTTTATAATGATTTAGTTAAAGCAAGAACACACCAAAAAGGTAATCCGCCAACGTGGACAAATCCAGACGGACTTGCAGCTCCATCAATAGGAGAAATTGTTGGTGTATATGCTGCAGATGTAGGACCAGGCGGAACAAGTGCAGATGCAACAAACGATCAAGCAGAAGGATTTGCTGACTTTGAAGCAGCCGCACAGGATGTTCTAGATGACAGAGACGTATTTGATATATCACAGTTTTCAACTACGATTGAAGATACAAACACAAGACAATCAAGTTGGAATGGCGAGATAGATCATACAGTAACAGTTACTTGGCAAAATGCTGATGAAAGAAGATTCTTTTTTAATACTGGTGGAACAATTAAATTTAATGCTTCGCTAACAGGTGGTACAAGTGTACCAGGTGATGTAACAACAACACCTCCAGGAACAAAAGACGAAATATGGCAAACAATGTTAAGTACAATGGGTACTGTAAGATTTGCAAAAGGTATAACAGCATCAGATGGTACTAATCCTGGCTCAGGTACAGCAATTGGCAATTACCATGATTGGTCAGGATCAAGTTCCTCAAGTCCAGTAAGAATTTTTACAAAAAGTGGCTCCGGGTTGTATGCAGAAAACGAATACTATATTGACGCTTGGGAAACAGCGTCTAACAGTTTAAGATTTAAAATTGTATTTGTAGATAATGACATTGGTGACGAAGTTAGTGATCCTGCTTCATCAGGTCCTGAAGACGAGGATGTCACAGGGGTAACTGAAAGTACAGTTTCTTTTGTATATGCTAGTGGAGCGTTAGCAATTCCTAAACCGTCCTTGACAGTCAATTCAAATCTATAAGTACATACATAAAAGGAAACAGGAATGGCTGTAGTTGGAACAAATGTTACCGCGGCAAATTATAACACAATCCAAGGTAAGATAGATGACGTTTTAGGTGCTGGAGACGGAGCACAAAACGGTTACGGCCAAACTTTACAAAGTTCACAAAAAAGCGCAGGCGATGTAATTGCTGCAACAGATATGCAACAGTTATATAACGACCTTATCAAAGCAAGATTACACCAAACAAATCCAGTAACATGGACCAATGCCGATGGCCTTGCTGCACCAAGTGCAGATGAAAATGTTGGTGCAAGTGCTGCAGACGTTGGAGACGAAACTCCTTTAGCTATTTTCTCACTTGTTGCGTCAACAGAATATATGATTGTTGATACAGGTGATTCTGATTTTACATTAATAGGTGCTTCTGCTAACGAAGCAGGAATAAAATTTACAGCAACAGGGCCAGGAACTGGTACAGGTATTGCAAAACTTTCACCTACAAGTGCTAACGCAGAAGACGATCAAGCAGAAGGATATTTAGACTTTGAAGCAGCGGCAGATGAAATTGTAGCAGATATAAATCAACATGATGCTGATAACTTTACAATAACAACAGTAACCAGCACACGTACTAACCCATGGGGCGGCGGCGACTTTGCTAGTCCTGGTTCTAAAATTACCAACGAAGTAGAAATTACTTGGCTTAATTCTGATCAAAGAAGGTACTTCTTTAACACTGGCGGCGAACTAAGATTTAATGCTGATCTTATAGGTGCTGTAACAGCAAGTTCAAAAGAAGACAGTTGGAACACTGTATTAGCCAACATGGGTACAATTACATTTAGTAAAAATGCAACAACAGCAGATGGTTCAAGTCCAGGATCTGGTTCAGCGATTGGTAATTATTATGCAGATTGGAATCTAACAAGTTCAAGTAATAGAGCGGTAATATATATTAAAAATGGCTCAGGCATATATGCTGACATTCAATATAGGATTGAAGCATGGGAAGTTGCTGCTGGTAATGCAACAACACCAAGCACATTAAGATTTAGAATAGAATTTCAAGATAACGATTTTAGTAGTAGTCCTGATGGTATAGATGAAAATGTTGACAATGACATTCAAAGCAATGTAAAAATTTATCATGATACAGTTTTAGGAATACCAGCACCATCGATTACAACAATTACAGCACTAGATGACGGCATACAAAATAATGCTTCTGCTAACTTAACAAGAACTCCAGCAACAGGGTCTATCAACGAAGGCGATAATGTAACCTTTACATTAAGTGTAAATCCTGTGGCAAACGGTACTACAATAGATTATACATTGAGTGGCGTAGGTATAAGTGTTGGTGATCTTGACAATAGTCAAGGCATGGGCGGTGTATTTACTATGAATAATGGTATAGGAAGTGTAACTATAACTGCAAAGAATGACGAAACTTCAGAAGGAGCAGAAACGCTTATATGTAGTGTACCATCATTTGGATTGCAACAAAGTATACAAATAAATGATACTAGTACTTCACCATCACCACCACCTGTGGCTAACACATACGATATAACAGGACCATCAAGTATTAATGAAGGAAGCACAGGCACCTATAACGTAACAACCAACGACAATGATGGCACATATTATTACTCAGTAAGTCCGACAGGTGTAATGACCACAAACAATGGAAGTTTCAGTGTTACAGGCGGCAATGGGTCGTTCCAACTAACAGGGGCAAATGATGCTGTAGTTGGAGATAACGAAACTATCACAGTATCATTTAGAACAGGTGGAGTAGGTGGAACAATAGTAGATAGTATGACTACATCTATTGTAGATACTACTGTGCCTCCAAGAACGGAAAATTTATATGCAATAGAATATTATGCTCTTGCAGACCTTGATCAAGGATCAACCGGTGCTGACTCATTTCAAACGTACGGAACGACTGAAACCAAAACAAGAATTACATCCTCTAATGCATCTAATCTTCCAACGTTAAACAGTGCTACTGAAACAAGATTTTATGGCGGTTTTGACACTGGCTATACATGGTCTAAACAGGCTAACGACAATAGAATTGATATTGCTGTAGTTGGTGGTGGCGGTGGCGGAACAGGTATTTCGGTAGATAGTAGTAGAGGCGGTCCTGCAGGCGGTGGCGCAGCAGGTGGCGTTGCATTTAAGACATTACTAGACGGAAATATTCCAAATACAGCAAATATAATTGTTGGTAGAGGCGGAGATGGCTCAAGGCAAGAAAGCGGTGCTAATGATTTTAATCTAGGACGACCCGGCGGCTCAAGCACTTTTTCATATGGCTCTACTATTTCTAAGTATTCATTTACATTTGGTAAGGAAAGTTTTGTAATGCAAGGCATTAACGTACCGTCTGTGTGGGTCTGGGAAGGCAACGTAATTAGGACGGCAATAAATGATTTTAGTTCTTCCTTTGTTTATAACGGGGTTACATATGAACGAGGCCCTCAGCAATCTTTCTTCGATACGAACCCAGGGTCTGCAGAACCAGAAAATGCTTTTTACTATTCAATAAAAAGAGCTGGGGGAATAATAGATGCCAATGCCGGCCAAAACGGCTTGATTGGACTTGCTTCAGTAGGTGGAGATGCTACTGGCGGAGATTCAAACTTTACAGGTGCTGCCAGTCTAGCTACTTCAGGTACTTTTAATATTTTGCAAGCAAGTACTGGTGGAACTATAAGCACAGGAGATGGTATTCAAGCAAACTTACCTGATGGTAATACATTTGCTGCTAGTGGTACTTTAGCAACTGAAAACGTAGGTAACAGAGTAGCAGAAGCCGCTAGAACAAACATCAGCACCAACAAGATACTATTACAATATCTAGAAGTGCAAGGCGGCACTGCGGCTTGTCAAGTACCTAATTACGGAACCTACTGTAACGGTTTAGGAGTTGGCGCAGGTGGCGGCGGCATGTCTCAGCGTCAACAACTGTCTAGAGGCGGCGCAGGTCATCCTGGAGTAGTTGCTATAGCAAGATATAGTTCTACAGAATCTGAAAAATCAATAAACATTTATACAGCAAACGGTGCTGTAGGTATAATAAATAGTTCTCCAACAGTTTATACGGCAGGATGGCAAGGAACCAGCGGCACAAATACAAACAATTTTAGTACTACTGCCGGCGGTCATTCATTGATAAGTGCAGTGATAACAAGAATATCCAGTGCTCCTGCTGGTACATCATATATGCAGGGTATAACATTTTATGTTTTATTTAAATTAAGTGGCAATGTACCGTTTGAAAGATTACACAGTGTTGATGTTTCACAAGGCAGTAATAGAAATATCACTTTCGTAAAAACACAGCGAACAACAAGAAGTTTCGACGGAACAAACACTACGTTTCAACTTAGTACTTTAGACGGGCTACCACCATTAGTGACTTCGGATGACAGTAATGGATTTATTTGGGTTTTGAATCAGGGCAACTGGAATTTTACACTAAGGACTTTAGAATAATGGCTACGTATTTTATAAATGAAGTATACGAGTTGTCAGAAGAATTTATTGACGAATTACACAACCAGTTAGCTTTAGAATTTAGTAAACATAATCCACATTGTGATCTAAAAAATGCTTTGAGCACATTATACACTGATGTGTTTACATATTTTTTACTTACAATAGATAATAAACCAGTATCACTTGTTATAGGTATAGCAGAAGGTGATCAGTTTACTATAGGTGAAATACATAGCATTGCTTATAATGGCTCTAGAGATTACTTGTATGAATCTACATATTTTGATACATTAAATAATGCATTAATTGAAAGAGGATTTACTAGTAAAAAATTTATTACCTCTAAAACAGCTAGAGACGATAATTGGATAAGACGTACTTGTACTGAACATCCACTTGCTGACAGTTATGCTCCAACGTTAGAAGAAACTGAAACCCATTCAATTTGGACTTGGTCTTTTTCTTGACATTTGACTCCTAAGAGTGTATAATTACTAGTATACCTTTGGAGATGTTGTATGGACAAAAAACTAGCAAAAGCACTTGAAGCAAGCAATCTGCTTGACACAATAAACCAACAAAAAAAGATACTACAACAGCAATATGATGCTGATCTAATTCATTATGAAAATGGATGTCAATTTACATCTAGCAAAGAACTAATTAGTTTTTGTCAAAGTTTAACATATCTCGAACAAGATCAAATTGTCCTTATAGATGATAACGGACTTCCGTCTTTAATAGAAGACTTACCGGTGTTTACAAAAAATCTAGTAAACACATATGCAACAGCATCTAACAAATACTTTAATGAATACAATAAATTAAAAAAACAACGTTCTGTTGAAGGTATTTTTAATGACTAAAGGTATTCTTGTTTTTGCACACAATAATGCTGAAATTGATTATGTAAAACAAGCGGCATTTCTTGCCGGCAGAGCAAAAGAATATCTTAACTTACCAGTTAGTATTATAACTGATGAACAAAGCATAGGTGACAGATATAAAGATTGGTTTGATAAAATCATTATCAATAATATATCTCAGTCATCAACAAAAAAACAATACTATAATGGTGCAAAAAATCACAGTGTTTTAGAATTTAAAAATGACAATCGTTGCCTAGCATATGATCTTAGCCCATATGACGAAACACTCATGTTAGATAGTGATTATGTTATAGCAGATGATGTATTTAAAAACTGTTTTGATAGTAAATATGATTTTTTACTTTACAAAGATGCTATAGATATTTGTAGTCACAGAGAAACAAAAGAGTTTAAACATATTAGCGAAACAAGTGTAGACTTTTATTGGGCAACGTGTGTATTTTTTAGAAAAACAAAATTAAACAAATGTTTCTTTGAACTAATACAGCATATACAAGAATACTATCAACATTATAGAAGTGTTTACAATATACAGTCAACAACATATCGTAACGATTTTGCATTCAGTATTGCAATTCATATAATGAATGGATTTAAAAAAGGAGACTTTGCAAAAAGAATGCCCGGCAAGTTATTTTATACTGCAGACAGAGATATATTACATTCCATAGACGGAGATAAGTTTATCTTTCTCTTACAATGTACAGGCTTACTAGACAATTTAAGCCCTTGTAAGTTTCAAGGCAACAGTGTACATGTAATGAACAAGTATACATTGGAGGATAATCTAAGTGCCTAATTTTATTCTTGTTGCTCAAAACACTTTAGAAGTAGATTATGTAAAACAAGCGTGTGCTCTTGCTATGAGCATACATGCAACTACACCACACAGCAAAATTAGTATCCTTACTGATGACGAAGTGCCTGTAAAGTATAAAAATTTGTTTGATAACATTATTGAAATACCGTGGGGCGATCTAGCAAACAAATATGATTGGAAAATACACAATAGATGGAAGACATATTTTGTTTCACCATACGAAGACGCAATAGTGTTAGACACAGATATGCTTGTACTTGAAGATATTACATCTTGGTATGAATATCTACAACAGCATGATGTGTTTTTAACGTCTACTGTTTATGATTACAGAGGCGACAAAATTACAGATACCTTCTATAGGAAAAATTTTGTAAAGCATAATTTGCCTAACACATATATGGGACTACATTACTTTAAGAAAAGTGATTTTGCACTAAAATTTTATACATGGTTAGATGTTATTACAAACAATTGGAAAGAATTTTATAAACTAGGTGGCGAAAAACCAATACAAAACTTTGCAAGCATGGATCTTACAGCGGCAATGACTGTAGATATACTTGAATGCAAATCAAAAGTCACTAACGAAAAGGTAACTGTGCCTAGTTTTACTCATATGAAAGCCAACATACAGGGTTGGGAAGAGCTTAGAGAGAGTTGGCAGACTAAAGTTGGTACTTATTTTACTGACGAGGGTGAGTTGTATATTGGACAATATAAACAAAGCGGGATATTTCATTACACAGAAGATGATTTTTTAACTAATGATATCATTCAAGTGTTAGAAAAAAGGATAGACTTATGATTGTTTTAGAAACACCTACATTTGAGATAATATACAAAGTATATTTTGATAAACAAACAGGTAATATTAAGTCTATTTCAAATGTAGAACAAGATATAGAAAACTTTTTTGTAGTAGATATTGAAGATGTTCGTCCTTTTTTAAAGGGAACTAAAGATATTACAAAACATAAAGTTATATATGATGTAAAAACATCAGCATATGTAATAGTTGATAAGTTTAAAAAGATAGAGTCGGATGTAAACGACAACGTATATAAAATCTCACCTCAAGATAATGCACAGGTAATTGTGTCTTACAACAAATCTAAAAATGTTTGGAATGTGTCTTTATCAGACAAAGCAATTAACGAATTATCCTCTAAAAAAGAGCGTATCGATCAACTGTTAAAGTTTAGCATTACCCAAAAGAATAACCCCAATATTTTGCATGAGTATTTTACCACAACTGTAGAAAAGTTGTTGGATAATCCCCAGTCATTTGACAGCCAGAGTCAGTATGATTTTGACAAATTTAGTGTATATACTAATAGGAAGTTCCAAAAGTATTCGTGCGAGGTAGTTAATGAATAAAATTAAAATCATTGATCAGGACATTATCTTTTTATCCTACGATGAACCCAATGCTGAAAAAAACTATGCCGATTTATGTAACAAGTTGCCTTGGGCAAAGCGTGTACACGGTGTAGATGGGTCAGATGCTGCACATAAGGCATGTGCAGACCTAAGTGAAACAGAATATTTTGTTACTGTTGACGGCGATAACATAATTGACACTGAATTTCTGCAACAAGAAATTGATATTGAAAAATTAGGAGTCACTGCCGACCATGTTTTTAGTTGGTGCGGCAATGTTTATGTAAATGGACTAATGTATGGTAATGGTGGACTAAAGTTATGGACACGTAAGTTTGTTCATAACATGAAAACACATGAAAACAGTGATGCTGATGATACAGCAGGCCTAGTAGAATTCTGTTTTGATGAAAAATATTACCAATTTAATGACAACTACAGTACAAGTTACACAAACGCTACTCCGTTTCAAGCATGGAGAGCAGGTTTTCGTGAAGGTGTTAAAATGAGCCTAAATGAAGGTGCAAAACATGTTGATGTAAAAAACATTTGGTGGCAAAATTTAGACAGATTGCGTATTTGGTGTAGTATTGGTGCTGATGTAGAAAATGGTAACTGGAGTATGCTTGGTGCAAGGATGGGTTGCTATATGACTATGTGTACAGATTGGGATTATACAAATGTACGTGATTTTAAATATCTAACTAATTACTGGAAAGAAGAAAAAGTTGCAAATTTAGATGTTAGCTCTGAGTTATTTAGATACGGTAACCTTATACGATCGGAACTAAAGTTAGAAATTGCTGACATAGACGCACTAGGAAGTAGATTTTTCAAAAGTGTGTATCATAACACACCAAGAATAATTAAGAAAAGATGAATACTGAGCTAATTAGAATCAAAGAAGTCATGCCAAAAGTAGAGCGAGACATATCGCCTACTTTTTGTTTGGCTAAATGGCACCATGTAACAATATATTTGCAAACTGGTGAAACACATAGTTGCTATCATCCTGCTCCCCATAAGATTCCATTAGAAGGACTAGAAGAAAATCCTAGTCAACTACATAACACTCCACAAAAAAAGCAAGAAAGACTTGCTATGCTTAACGGACAGAAACCGAGTGGATGTCAATATTGCTGGAACATAGAATGTATGGGCAAAGACTATGTAAGTGATAGGCACATAAAAACATCAAGTATATATACACCACAAAGAATAGAAGAAATTACAAGCAATCCTTGGGATTACAATATTAACCCTGAATATATTGAAGTTAACTTTAGTAATGAATGTAACTTTAAATGCGGCTATTGTCATCCTAAATTTAGTAGTAGATACTACAACGAAATAAAACAAAACGGTCCATATAGTAACAGTACAGAACATCGTAATGACATTGATTGGTTTGAATTATATGAAGAAGATACTAACCCTTATGTAGACGCATGGTGGAAATGGTGGCCTGAAGTAAGCAAGACACTAAACATTTTGCGTGTAACAGGTGGCGAACCGTTGATGCATAAAAGCACATGGCGCCTGTTTGACGAATTAGAACAGAATCCTAAGCCACATCTTAATATTGAACTTAACAGTAACATGGGTGTTAAACCTGCAATGGTATATAGGTTAGTAGAACGTGTAAAAGATTTAAAAGAAAAAGGTTGCATCAACAGTTTTAAATTATACACAAGTATCGACACTTGGGGTAAACGTGCAGAATATACACGTACAGGACTAGACATTAAACTATGGGAACGTAACTTAGATTACTATCTTACAGCAACGGGTTGGCCTGTAACATTTATGGTTACATTTAACTTATTTGTAGTTACAAGTTTTGATAGTTTGTTAGAAAAAATATTAGAATGGCGTAAAAAATATAATACAGATGACAATGAAACTCAGTGGCAACGTGTAAGATTTGATACACCGTATTTAAAAGAGCCACTACAATTTGATATGAATATTTTACCCAAAGACGAGTTTTTACCTTACATGGAAAAACATCTAAAATTTATACAAGATAATACTGATGACAAAGACCGAACAAAATTTAGTTCTTTAGAGTACGAAAGATTTAGGCGTGTAATAGACTACATGAAAAATACAGAATATGACCAAGATAAAATTATAAACGGTATGCGTAACTTCTATTCGTGGTTTTCAGAATATGACCGAAGAAGAAAAACTAATTTAGTAGAAACATTTCCTGAGTTAGAAAAATTTTATAAGGATTGCGGTAATGTCTAAAACTTTAAGTTTTGCATACAAATGGTGTGGACCTAAATGGCCAATAACTAACAATAGAGTGCCTACTATAGAAGATATAAATCATGCTATGAATGAAGGACACATAGATGATAATGTACAAGCACCAGTAGTGTTTCAGTCATTTAAAAACAAAGAAATTATTTCTGCATTTGAGATTCCGCAAGATAAAAAGTATTTTTACGAATTAAATTTTACATCGTATTATTATAGAGATTGGACAAAACTTTTTAGTATTACTGATGGACCATTTGTTAATAATCCTCCTACTTCTACAGTTAGGGACCAAATACAACATGGTAATGGATATGTACTTGTTACTATTCCTTTTGAAGGATGGGCAACTCCCAAACATTGGGAAGTAATGACACGATTTTTTAATCATTATGAAATACCTTTAGACAAAGTTGTTTACTTTACTAATTGTGCTAATGGACAAGATTTGTATAACAAATGGTCAGATGGTACAATAGGCCCTAAAATAAATGTAGAGTATTTTCCTACATTTAAAGTACATAGAACAAACGTAGAACAAACACTTCTCAAAGAAGAACCTTATAAAGTGGGACCAAGAGAAAAAGACTTCTTGTGTTTTCAACGTAGATACAGCGATCATAGACTTTCTTTTTTTATTAAAATGTTTAAAAGAAACTTACTTGATAAATTTTATATGAGTATGGATAGTAAACAACCAGAGTCGGGCAGGTCATTTGAAAGTAATGTTGATTACCTTATAAAACGTTATCCTAATTTAGGTATAGCCCAAGAAGATATTGCAACTAGTAAAAACAAACTACCTTTAGTACTAGATAATCCAAACTTTAACAGTTATCCTATGGAGTCAACTGAAGAGTCAATAGAGCATTATTTTAAAAACAGCCTAATAAATATTATCAGTGAAACTTTTTTCTTTACTGACGAAATACACATTACAGAAAAAACTTATAAGCCTATTGCATATAAACAGCCATTTATAATGATGGGTGCAAAAGGAAGTTTACAACACATAAAAGACATGGGATTCAAAACATTTGACCAATGGTGGTCAGAAGATTATGATAATATTGCTGATCCTGTAGAACGTATAAACAGGATTTGTGATGTAGTACATGTAATATCAGGTTGGTCTGATCTAGTAAAATTAAACTTTACAAAAGAAGTAGCAGAGATAGTTGAATACAACTTTAATCTTTTAAAAACAATACCTGATACTGAATTAGATATAATAACAGAAAAATATGGAAACTAAAATGAAAAAGAAAATACTAGTATGTGGAGCAGGCGGCTTCATAGGACATCATCTAGTTAACAAACTAGTTGAACAAGGACATTATGTAATAGGTGCAGATATAAAACAACCTGCTTTTGAACCTACAAAGGCACAAGAATTTTTTCAAGTAGATTTACGTAATCCAGACTTTGTTGCTGGCTGTATAAACAAAGAGTTAGATGAAATATACCAACTTGCAGCAGACATGGGCGGCACAGGTTATATCGGCATTGGTGATCATGACAGTGATATAATGCATAACAGTGCATTAATAAATTTAAATGTACTACATGAAGCAACTAAAAAAGGTATTAAAAAAATACTTTACACAAGTAGTGCATGTGTATATCCTGAACGTAATCAGTTAGATCCTAACAATCCTCTTTGCGAAGAAAGTAGTGCATATCCTGCAGAACCAGATACAGAATATGGTTGGGAAAAATTGTTCAGTGAACGATTATATCTTACACATAGAAAAAATTATGATATAGATGCAAAAGTTGTAAGACTACACAACGTATTTGGTCCACTTGGTAGTTGGTGTGATGGCAAGGAAAAAGCACCCGCGGCACTATGTAGGAAAGTAGCACTTTGCCAAAACGTTGTAGAAATATGGGGTCCTGGAACACAAACAAGAAGTTTTTTATATATTGAAGAATGTATAAAAGGCCTACTTAAAATAATGGAAAGCAATATTGACCAACCTGTAAACTTAGGTAGCGAAAGAATGATTGCTATTAATGACCTTGCTCAACTTATAGGACAAATTGCAGGTAAAAATCAATTAGAAATTATAAACGTTGACGGTCCAGTTGGTGTAATGGGCAGAACAAGTCACAATGATCTTATTGAAGAACTACTTGGATGGAGACCGGACGAAGATTTAGAATATGGTTTGAAACATACCTATGCATGGATAAAGGAACAATGCGATGAGCGTATACAGTAAAACAGGCAAAAAATGGTCACATGATTTAGAATTTAGTGTTGTACAAGATTTAACTAATGTAGACTTAGATAGCAATGAAGTAGTCTACTATCATCATCCATATGATTCACTTATGGAAAATATACCTTTGTTAAATGCACTAAATGAACCAAATTGGAATCATATCAAACGTTTTAAAGATGTACATTTAGTACATGAAAACGATAGCGAAACATTTAGCATTGACTTTGCAGAAGACCTTAAGAACACACTAATAAAATACAGTTTAGGATTTGACGATATTAAAGTTATTGTTATGGATGAAAACCATAAACAATTTTTATTATCGTACCTTGCAAAGCATGGTAGAGATTGTAATATTGTAGTTGATAACTATTTGCTCAAAGAAGTAACTATACCAGAATCACACGATGCAGATATTACACACAAGTTTAGCAGTCTTAGCCGTAACTACAGAGACTGGCGAGCAATGCTATATGTAAAACTAATTGACAGTGGTGTGCTACAAGAACATTTCAAATACAGTTTTTTTAATATATGGCCATACCAAAATCCTCCAAAAGTTTTTAAAGCAAAACAAATAGTTGAAGATTTAGAAAAAAGATCTGTACCAACAAGCAAAATAGCATATCGTTGGCTTAAAGAATGTCCACATGAATTAGATACAAATACCAGTGTATTAAACAAATGGTCAAATGTAACATATGATGCAATATTATCAGCAGACTTTCATATTGCTATTGAAACACATTTTGATCAAACCTATTATACAAACAAAAGTGAGTACGATAGATCATTTGCACCTACAAGTATCACAGAGAAAACATACAAGGCTGTAGCATGTAAGAAACCATTTATTGCGTTTAGCACACCTCGCATGCTTGTGGACTTTAGAGCATTAGGTTTTAAAACATTTAATCCGTATATAGACGAATCTTATGATGTAGAAACAGACAACAAAAAACGGATAAATATGATTGTAGACGAAATTACTCGCATTTGCAATCTTCCTCCACAAGAGTATGCAGATGTACTAGAAGGTATAAAAGAAATTACCGAGTACAATTTTCGTAAACTTGTAGAGAAACAAAATGCATAATGAAATTTATCAACACTTTAACAGTTTAGATATTACACCAAAAAAAGTTAGCAGCGATCCTACAGATATTTGGATTGTTGATAATTTTTTGCCTCAGAACATATACGAAGCAGTAGTTAAACAGATTACTGATATTCCTGATGCACAGTGGAGTACATTTGCAAATGATTCTAGTAGTAGATCAGAATGCAGAAACCCTGTAAACGCACCACTAATAGAAACATTACAAAACACTTTTAATTCAAGTAAAACTATAAACTGGTTACAAGAACAAATTGGTATTACTGGACTTGTAGCAGATCCACATTTACGTGGTGGAGGGTTATGTAAGGTACACAACGGTTACAAATTAGATCTACATACAGATTTTAATTGGAACGATCAAATTAAACTTAACAGAAAAGTTAATTTAATACTTTACTTAAATAAATGCTGGGACGAGTCTTGGGGCGGAGATTTAGAATTCTGGGATAACAAAAAAACAAAATGTATGCATAGGTTAACACCTAAGCCTAATCGACTTGCATTTTGGATATACGATACAGATCTTGTACATGGATTTCCTAACCAATTACAAACGCCTGATGATACGTCAAGAGATAATTTAATATTATTTTATTACACTAGCAATGGCACATGGGAAAAGGAACCAAGAAGATCTCAATTTATGTAGAGGATCTATGGCTAACTTTCATCTTTATGCAGAACCATTTATAAAACAATTACCTGACAACCGTTCTATTGTATTAGAGATTGGTAGCGAACGTGGTGAAGGTAGTACAGCATGGTTTGACAGCATTTCAAAAAAACTAAACAAAGATTTTTATACTGTTGATGTAACAGATTATGCATCTAAATCTCTTAAACACCTTAAAAATACAAAGTTTATTGTAGCGGAAGCAGGCTCTAGTTGGGCAAAAACTTATCTTGATAAATCTATTAGTGTGTTGTATCTAGATAATTATGACTGGATAAGCACTATGAATCATATACGTCCTGTAGAAAAAGAACTTATAAGCGAATATAATACTAGAGGCGTTAAAATGACAAACTTTGATTGTCAGCGTGAACATTTAGAACAAATGGTATGTTGCATGCCTTACATGGACAAGGAAAGTATCATAATATGCGATGACACACCATTTGACAAAAGCTCAGGAGTATACTTTGGTAAAAATGGACCTGTAATACCTTATGCGGTAATACATGGTTATAAAATAGCATACAGCGACAACAATGGTGTAATACTTACAAGAGGTATATAATGAAATTCCAGTTTATAAGACCAGACAGATTAAATTTAGATCATGTACCTGAAATAAAAAAAGTACGACCATACAAACAATTTATTCAAAGATACAAAACACCTGAATTAGGAATTGGGTTTGGCAAGCCAAGTACTGAATGTATTTTTCCTATTGAAACTTCTAAACTATCGCATCAATGGACAGGTGATGTAGGAACGCAAGATTCTTTTAACACACTTTTAAATATTCCTATAGAAGTAATACATCTTGTACAACAAGGGAAATGTAGAATTGCAATTATTAGTATTGTAGAAGGTGATTCATATATTGGAGAAAATTGGAATTCGTTTAAGGCATTACATCATGATATGGAACAAAGAAAAATGCCAAATAACAGTGTAATAATTGTAAGTGGTAATTTAAGATTAAATGAGGAATATCAACAATGGTGTAAAAATGCAAACGTTTATCCTAAGTTAGAAATACAGGGAGGTATAGAGTGGGATGCCAAAACAGCGTATAAGGAAGACAGTCTTGTAATTGACAAGGTATTACGTAATTGGAGTGACCTAGCAAAATTTAACAGTCTTAATAGGACTGATAGGCCGCATAGACGTAGGCACATTGACTGGTTAGAAAAACAAAATTTAATACATGATAATTTAGTATCAGGGTATGGGCATAGAGTAGATGTAGATAATACAGTCGGCGGCTTAGGTAATGTAACAAATAGAGATATTTATAATGCAAGTCAGCTTAGTATTGTTACAGAAACGTTTTTTGAAGAACCTGGATTGTTTATTACTGAAAAAACATTTAGGTCAATTGCTATTGGACATCCTTGTATAGTATTAGGGCAACACGGAATACTAGATTACTTTGATAGTATAGGTATTAACTTGCGTTTACCAGGCTTAAACACCTCCTACGACAGCATACAAGACCCTACAGTGCGTTTTAATTTGTTCCACGATACTTTACAGCACTGGGTGCATTTAGAGCATACAGAGCGTTATAAGTTGCTTAAAAGCTGGCAACCTATCTTAAAAAAGAACGCACAAGTGTATAACAGCATTGATTTTAAGCAAGAAATAACTAGAAATATTGTTCAATCTACAGAAGAATATTTCTTGACTAAACCCTAAAAAAGTAGTATAATAACAAGATGTATGATATAATTTTCGTGTCTGCAAAAGAAAATAAAACACAGTATAAAAAACTGTGCGATAGATTCCCTACGGCTAAGTTTGCAACAAGTTTTGATCAAGCACAACGTAAAGCTCTAAGTGATATGTTTTATGTTGTTTGGGATGATGTAGATGTACAGGATAGTTTTGCATTTGATTATGAAGTAGCTGAATGGGATAAAAAATATGTACACACATTTTTAAATGATACGTACTTTGATGGAATATGTTTAGTACCAAAGGACATACATATATCAGCAAAAGAGATAAAACACAGATTTTTTGTAAACAAAAAAGAAGTTGACATAGTAGCAAGTATGCCAACTAGGTATGACGTTTTTCATATAGATTCTTATGAAGATTA
>Ga0213866_10000091_pt1 | contig 70761 bp, 55 predicted proteins | sample PICome_11_FD_160079 | JGI IMG/M metagenome (GOLD analysis project Ga0213866, IMG submission 160079) | Coastal seawater microbial communities near Pivers Island, North Carolina, United States - PICO284 | ecosystem: Environmental > Aquatic > Marine > Coastal | place: USA: North Carolina...
AATAATATCAAGTTCATAGTCTTGTAAAAGTCGAAGCAACTCATTCGTCTCCCAGGTTGTTTAAAAAGTCTCTTAGTTTAGTTGAATCTGTTTCTGCTTTAATTTTTTTAACAGGTGTTCCTTCATCAGGTGTCTCATTAGGAGTCACATTAGATCGTTTAAGTGCTTGAGCGATTGCACTTGCGCCGCCTGCACCTGCTGTTGCAGCTTGTTCGTCTTCTTCACCTAAGTCTTCAATACGCAATGTATCTATATTAAATGCTAAATCAATTTTTTGTCCAACGCCGCTTGAACTTCTAGTCTTCATTAATTGTATCTGATAGCGTCCACGTTCACGCATTGCTCTACTTGTAAAGATACCAATCAAGTTGTCTGCTGTATTAATCTTACTAATACCGCCTGAAATATGCGAGTGATCAAATTCAATTTCTTCTACAGAACTTCTATTCAACTGCGATGCTGTAACAAAAATACAGTTTAGTTCCATAGCCAAGTTACGCAACTCTTCCGATACATACTTGTCTTTGACAAATAAGTTTTCTGCTGATATCTTTTGTCCAATTGGATGCATCAAGTCTAGATAGTCAATTAGTAGTACGTCTACTTTGCGTCCTGTTTTAATTTCATACTCTTTTAAATATGCTCTAATGTCGTTTGCATTTTTACCTGTAGGCATATACTTGACTTGGAAGGCGCCTGACTTCTTACCGATCATTTTAACTTTCATTTCAACATCGTCAATACTCTTAAACACTTCACGACTTGGAATCTCTGATGTCATACTATCAAGACGCATACTAACTAGATTCTCTGAAAGCTCAAACGTCAAGTACATAACGTTCATGCCCTGCAAACACCAGTTAACACCTAGGTTAGCCATGAACAAACTCTTACCTGAACCTGAACCACCTGCAAAAATGTTTAGCTCACCTCTGTTGAATCCACCAAACAGTTTTTTGTCTAGTGTAGGCCAGCCTGTACTTACTTGTCCGTTCTTGTCTTTGATTGCTTCTAGTCTAGCTCTCGGATCTGCAAAGTAGTCTGTGCCTAGATCTTTTTGCAAGCCAATCTGTACTGCTTTCTTAACCAAATCCTCAACCGGGCCATACTCCCCTTTCTCCAACAGATCTGCGCTATCAAGGATGGCCTTTTCCAAAGCCTTGTGTCTGGAGAAGGTTTCGAATTCTTGAAGTAACCAGTCATAATGGTTCTCCTGTAGTTGTCCTGGATCTTTAAGTTGTGCATCTGTTGCTGCATTAATCATGTCAAATGTAGGAATAGCATTATGCTCTTCTACATAATCTTTTAGAAACGTCGCTGGCGCCTGTAAACGTCTATCAAATGTGTTTGGATCAAACACACCCTGACAGCGTACAAAGCTCTCAGCGTCTGTCATAAACATTTCTAGATATACCTTTTGTATATCATATCCGTAATCTGTATTTTGTCTGCTCATTCTTTTCCTATCGGCGGAAGTTCTTCTACTGTAATTATGCTTGGCACTTCATACGTAAAGGCCTTATCTGACTCTGTTGTTTGCTGTGCTTTGATACTCAAGTATAACACAAACAGCACAAAAAGTAAAGAAATCAATCGAACCATTTCTTTGCCGTCAATCTTATTTTAAGGGGCGACTCTGTTGCATGTACAGCTATTGAGTGTAGTGTGTATAGCCTTCCGTAACGTGCAACAGCATCGCCAATATCGTTAATATCTTCTGCCCAGGGTGGCATGCTTACTGAATATCCTAGCTCAATTGCTCGCTCTACTAGCTTAGACCCTGCTTTGTCTCTGTCGGGTACTACAATGATCTGCTTCTGCAGTCTGTTGAGTAACATAGCCTGTTGATCTGAAATCTCCGACCCTCCTAGTGCGCAACCTTCTACGTGTAGTGCATCGAGCTGACCCTCGCACACAATAGCAAACACTTTGGTATGACGTTGCTCATCTAAGTTGAATATGTATCCAGGTTGTACCTCTGTTAAGTACTTGGGCTTCTTATCTGGTGTAATAGCTCTAGCAGTCCAACCCACTACCCTACCTTCGTAGTAGAAAGGTATGATCAATCTATCACGGTACCCTAGGCTTGGACTCCAGTGATAGTCGATATCATCTATGCATAGATTACGTTCTAGCATATAGGCAAAAACATTTACCATACGTTCTGGTATAGTGCCCGCTTCGGCCCATTGATGATCTGCTAGTCTAACAGCATCGTCTGGCAACGGGACAGTGTTGAATGAGGGCAGTTCAGCTATGCGTGTTTTTGCCTCTACACCTTCATTCTCTCTCATCACTTCCAACGCCACCTTGTTGATTATATCGTCAGGCGCTCCTGTCCATTGTAGAAGTTTTCGTAACTTGTGTGAGAAATTTCTGCCCGGTTGCCAGCTTGCTTTGAAGCCGCAGTTAAAGCAATGATAACTAACGCCTCCATCTGGGTTACTTATAAGGCCACCACGGCCGCGAGTGTCTGCACTGTGACCATTGTGATGGCAACACGGTGCGTTAAAGGATAGCCAGCCACTAGGAGTTGTTTTCCTTTTAGCAGGCAAGTATGTCAGAACTGTATCGCTTACTACACTCATACTATTATTATAGCGTCAGTACAGTGTAATGTCAATCAGTTTCTGACTAATATTTTTGTGATTTTATTTTCTGGATTTGCTGATGTTTTAAATCTTAGATAACTGTATACACCATTAAAGTTAAACGGTATAGGTTGAGATTCAGATCCATCAAAATTGACTGATTCAATAGTTGCCCAGTTTGTAGCTTCATTTAAACTATTATCTAATGTTGCTTGAATTAAAATGTCGCCGTCATAATTATTTGTATAAAAAACCGCAGTGTGTAGTGCATCATTTCCGTTAAGTGCAGGTTGAGCTGTTACTGCTTCGCTTACGTATTCGTCACTATCGACACCAGCTTGTAAGAATGTTGTAATAGTATACGAGTTCTTTGGACCAGGAAATGCTTCACCTGAAAGATGTAGTGTACCTTTTGCACCTAGTTGTTCGTCTGCATAAGTTAGTGTTTTTGTTGCTGCTGTATCAGTTAAATAAACACTGTAGGACAAATATTGTGAATCAACATTTAAAGTATCGTTTTCAGTGATAACAATTTTAAATAACCCTTTATTTGAAATAACTACTTCACCAGTATGCTCTATTACTTGATTGTTTTCAGAATCAAAAGCAACAAAGTGTGCAGTTTGGTTTGTTAATGGAATAGGTTTTTGATCAGGATTTAAAATCTGAAACTCTAAGGTATTATCAATACCTTTGTAAATTGAAATTGTTTTTTGATACACTGGTCTATACTCCGTTACGAATCCTGCCACATTGGCTACAAGTTTGGTTCTGTTGTTGACTAAATATCTAGATATAAGTGACATACTGTATTTATAGGAATTAATTAATAAAAACATGATCCTAAAAGAATTTAAAGAAAATTTCCCATTCATAAGTATTGTTTCTTATGGCGGTACGGAATATGTCGGGATTATTATCAATCAAGACAATGTTGTCACCAGTATGTATGTTTATACTGATATTAAATCAGATAACGAAAAAGAATTATTTCTTGAACTTGGAGAAGTATGGTGGTGGGAATCAAATCGAACAATACCAATCAGTATCTTTTTACGTCAAGAAATGGAGGCGTTTGCATATTGCATTATAACAATGAATTCTAAAGATGTAAGAATTGTTGACGGACCATGTGTAAACATAGGCAATTTAAACGTAAAACGTGTTAAGAGAAAAAACGTACAGTTAGTAAGAAAACTTAAGAATTAATTTGTTCACATAACAGATTCATATGAACAACTACTGCAAAAGCGTAGCTCATGGCATGCGCCTTTTTAAAGTAGTACTCTCCGTTATCTGGTTTGACCCAAACTTCCTGCATTATCTTTTCCCAAGGTTCGTTCGCTAGGTGTCTCTTGGCTGGTCGAATAATTGCTAAAACTGCTGCCAGTTGTTCCACACTGGAGGGCTTTAATGTCTGCAATATATTCTCGTGTCCGTTTACGTGGAATAGAAGATCCGAAAATTCTTTGTGCTGTAAAAGTGTCCATTCGGGAGTCCTTTCTAATAGTTCTTGTAAATGTTGTTCGTCTCTTACATCTTTATATATCGAAACATTTAAAAAATCAAGTTTAAAGTATCCGCGTTCTTCTGCTGTCTTATGTTCAATTGTAGATAACTTATCTATTGGATTATGAGGTATTTCTGTAACGTAAACACCTGTGTTGTGCTTTTTATCGCTATCTAATTTAGCTACACGGTGTTGTATCTTACTTAAGATAATATCTCTATCTGCAAAGTCTATATCAATATCAGGCATTATTTTATATAATTTAAGTTTAGTACAACTCTACATTTTTGATCTGTACATGTTGTACCTGTGTGAAAAGTTTTAGATGGAAAACTTACAAATCTGTTTTCAACACTAGCAACAGTGTCTCCATTATCAAATTTAGTATATCCATTATTTGTATTTAAGTATAACACAGCCGTAGTACAGATGTCAAGTAAATCTTCTCCTACTTGAATATCTTGATGCATACCTTGCTCTATTATTCTATCATTAGCAGGAGCAAAATTAAATTTTGCTCTTAGCAATATCCTTGGATTAATTTTATTAATAATAGGATTAATTAATCGAAACTGTTCCGATTGATGAGCAGGTGCTGCATATACAGTATTGTATAGTTGATAATCGTATTTAGGTTCAGGTGCAAGATCTTTATCTAAATTTATTGCTTCAGAATAATACCAAGGAAATGCTTCATCCATGATAGAAAACTGAAAGAATTTAAATTGCTCGTCATCTAAAAAATTGTCAATTACTTCAAGATTCAACCTAATTTACCTTTCTCTCTTAATTCTTTTCTAATTTTTGTAGCACTAATATTGTGTACTTCTTCGCCGAGATCGTGTTCTGTAAACGTATAACCTACTCCTCGACCATAGCTAATATCAACAATATTAGGAACTTTAATTATAACATATTCTTTATAAAGAGTAAAGCCTTCTTTTTCTAACTCAATTTTAATATTATTCATTACTTGTTTAACAGTCCAAGGATTATCATCTTGTCCAGGAACTCTTGCATTAGCTTCGGTATCTTTTGGTACCTGACGAATCATAATACATACCTGTCCAATTTCCGCATATGCTTTTTTAAACAATGCAGTATGGCCAGGATGCCACGGTTGCCAGCGGCCTAATAGTTGTGCTGTTGGTTTATCAAAATCAAACATCTTTAACTCCGTATCTTATGTGTTTATACCATACTCTTTCGTGTAGGTAGTATAACACAAATTTAATTATTAAATCAGCTACAAAAACAGCACCTACTGCTTTTGGTGGTAGGCCAAACATATACGCAATCGCTGCTGTAGTTATGCTTGCAATAATACGCCAAGTAACTGCTTTAGCTAAATGACGCTTTGGTGATACTTTATTTTCCATCTTCTAAAAACTTTGATACTACTTGCATTAATTGAACGTGTGTGTCATCAAACCATTCACTAACGTGGTAATTAAATTCGTTTTTTGTTAGTGGCTGATACATTGCATTTGTGTCTGCAAATCTTCCTTCTTTTATTGTATCCATCCATACAATATAATCAGCATCGAATTGTTTACGAGCTTCTTTAGTTGGTGCAATAAAATCTGCTACTACAACTTTACCTGCTTTGACTACGCCGTCTGCTAAATGACGCATACGTTGCGCCTGTCTTAATCTACCTTGATCTGAGAAATCCCAGTCGTTATATTCTTCACGTATTTCGTCTGCATTTAGATGAATAGCACCGATCAATTTGGCAAACGGTGCTGCTAATGTGGTCTTACCGCTACCCGGTAATCCACAAATTAAAATTTTCATAAGTTTGATTCCTTTGCTACATCTTTGACCAGTTGGACATCTGATGGTTGCCTTTGAAATCTCATTGCCCAGTGCTGAGGATTAATAACATGATAAACCATTTCCAACTGTTCATCGTTAAACTTATTTAACATTTCTTTTCCTGCTTTACAGTTCAAAATGAGCCAAGGACTTACCTTACCATCTTTAATATCCCATACTGCTTTGTTTAAACTTACGTAATTAAAATAATGATTCCATGGCGCACTTTTATCTTCAGCCCATTCCATCATATTTTGTACACTACGTTCTAGTGCCGTAGTAACATCTTCCTTAAGAATAAATTCTAATGCATACTTTTCATACAATTCATCTCGTGCCCAATGATCTAACTTAACACCACTAGTAACAACATAATCTATATATTTTTCAGGATATAGTGGCTTTACATTAGAAATAAAACTACCAAACTTAACAAACGCATTATAATACTGGCTGTCTACAAAGTCAGCATATGTTTTTTCTTTCTTAGCACCTGCACTTAATTTATAAAATCTTTGAAATGCGTACATGCCATATCTAACTCGTTTTTCATCTTTTTGTAACCAACGTCTCTTTTTTTCGCACATATGAGCTGCAAGAGTTTTTTCTCGCATGTATCCGTTACCGCAATATTCGCACTTATATGGTTTATCAGAGTTTGGCATCGATGTCATGTTCTTTAGCCAATTCTTTGAGTTCTTTTTTTGTAGATAATCTAGCAAGTAATTCTACCTCGTCTTGTTTCATGTTTGGATAAATTTGTTGTAATAATTTTATAGCATTGTTATTACCTGTTTTCTTTTTAAAACCTATCCAAACATGCTTTCTAATACTGCTGTCAGCGTTATGTGTAGAACAAAGTAACTGCCATTGTAACTGAGGATGTCTTGTTCCTAGTTCGTTCCAATTTTTATTATAAATTTCATTAGTCATTACTACTGCAAGTTCTTGTGCATCTCTGTTACCCGATACCGAACTTGCATATCTATTAAGTAACCAAAAGTTTACACATTTTTTTTGCTCGTCTGTAAGTTCTTTCCATAGTGATTTAGCATTTGAATCTATACATGCTAGTACTTCTTTTACTGGAAATTCTTGATATGACAACTTTTTGACTCCTTATACTTAATAGTATACACTATATTTTCTTATAATGCAATTAATTTTTAACTTCATCTCTTATAATATAGTATGTTGTTACTAATTGATCCATTAACTTTTTAAGTGTTATATTTTCTTGTGACAGCTTGCATAGTAGTTGCCATTCACCGTAGTCTAACAGTTCTCCCTGTGCTCTAGCAACACCTGCAGGATCTCCGCCTATTATCCAACGTGGTTGTGAATTATATGGTGGATCTCTATATCTTGCATATACTACTCCGTCTGCACGTTCGTATATTAACGGTTGTCCAGGAACCAGTTTTCCCATTATATCAGTAGCCCATAATCTATTATTTCACTTTGTCTACTAATGTCTTTTACAAAATAAGCACATTGCGGTTGCGGGTCATCATTAATAGGCATTGTTAGTAATTGTCCTGTTTTCATTTTAGGAAAATACCATTTTACGTCATTATAAAAATTTGTAATTTTTATTTCAGCAAAGTCCATTTTAAAACTACTTAAAGGATTGAACAAAAATGCTTCAAAGCCTCTATTATTTAAACTTGTTAAAGGTAGTACTTCTAAATCCATTCCTGTTTCAGAATCGCCAACTGCAATATGCCAATCAACTGGCACTGTAATTTCGTTTCCGCCAATATCTAATACCATTGCAGGAGAGTTAAATGACTCTAAAAAAATTAATGGTATCCAATAAAAGTCAGGCTCTTTAGGGTTCGAGTTATCAAGAACACTAAAGCGTATATCTTCTTCGATTTCATCAGGTAACTTATCTAAATGAAAGCACCTGTTTTCTAATGTTAATATTCTCATTATTATTAATTCCAATCTACCTTTTCTATGGTGAAGGGGTATTCTGCCTCCTTATAGAACTTCTTACGCTGTGTCAAGTGTCGCTTCGCAAACTTACACGTAGAAGTTAAATCCCATATTTGAACGAAGTCTTTATCTTTTGCCTTTCTTACGCCTCTGCCTATAGACTGAATTACCCTGACAAAACTTTTGCCAGGCTCAATGAGAACAAGATTAAAAATACGCGGTATATTAATACCCACAGCCGCGACCCCGTATGTTGCGATAACCACGTGGTTAGTTCCTTCATTGATTTCATCATATGCCTCCTTGCGATCTTTTAATTTAACATCGCCTTTAACAAAAACACTACCTGGTATCCGTTCTTGTAACATTTCGCCTGCGCTAATTCTGTCAACAAGTATAAGAGTGTTTCCGTCTTGTTTTACTGTGTTTAATAATTTGCCTATGTAATCTATTCTAGCCTCATTTGTAACTAGATACTTTAATTCAGACTGATAGTCTGAAAATGCTTGTGTATCCATTAATTGTACTATATTAACATGACAATTAGATAGTACGCCTTTATCTTGTAATTCTTTTGCAGTAATACTACCTATTACTGGACCTAAACTTGCGTGTATACTTTCAAATTCAAACTTTTCTTTAGGCACTGTGCCTGTTAGTCCCCAACGGATAGGAGCATTGCGTAGGTTGCGTGTAAGCAAGTTCTTAAGAACTTCTGCTTTTGCTTGGTGTACTTCGTCAACAATAATAGTGCTGACACCGTCTAAGAACTCTGCAAGGCTTAGTACTGCACTGCCGTCTTTGAACTTCTTATCTAGAATATTCAAACTCTGCCATGTACAGATAGTGTGAGTCTTACCTAACTCTTTTCTGTCGCCGAAGTACACCCCTACGTCTAACCCACAATTGATATAGTCTTCTTCTGTCTGTGTAACTAACGATTTGTTAGGCACAATAATAAGACTACGTCCGTACGGCTCACTTATATGCGACAGTGTTGCAGTTGTAATTGTCTTACCTGCACCTGTTGCAATCTCTTGCAAGCTCTGTGGGTTTTGTAAAAAGTTATTAATTGCTGTAACTTGATAGTCTCGGAGAATGATCTCTTCGCCTTCTGCTGGATGTCCTTTAGGCCAATGTACTCCTTGATCTGCCCAGTAGCGTTCATTTATTGGCTGAAAGTCTAACTGTATTGGGTGTCTACGATCTTCAATATCTACTATTTGTACATTGTTTTTTGTAAGTACGTCCACAACAGTATCAAGATGGTTAACGTAACCAGTGCCGCCGATGCCAAAAAAAGCAACTTTGCCATCCCAACGCCCGAGCTTATACTGAGGCATATATCGTGCGTAAGGCACTTCGAATTTGAGTGCATTGCTAAGTTTACGTCTGACGTCAACTTCTAATCCTTCTAACTTTATGTTTACTTCATCTTCAATTATTAATTTGCAACTAGGCATATAATTTCCATCTATTATTGCTACTAAACCTTGGTACTATATTAGGTTCTTCAGAATAATCAACTATTAAATCAAAGTTCTTAACCCAACTAGAAAGCTGCGACGAGGTTCTAAGATTTTTAAGCATTAAAGCAGTTACAGGTTTACATTTACTCTGTAACAGGGGTTTATTTACTTTATTTTTACTAGTATACACTACTTTAGTATTTTTGTCAAGAGGATTATTTAAATTTTTATCTCTAATAAATTCATTATAACCATTACTAACATCGTTTGGTAGTCTATATAAAACAGATATTTCTTCTGTAGGTATAAGATGACACATATGGTGATATGTAGTAGCTAATGTACTATAGGGATCGTTTTCATCTAAAAGTATTAATAATGGAAATCTTTTTAAAACAAAAAAAGAATTAAAAAGTCTATCTAAAGTCCATTCTTTTGAGCTAATATGTATTTCGTTACTTTTTCTATTTGCAATATTTTTTGAAAGTATATCATGCTTTTCAATATCCAACTCAGCTTTGTTATCAAAAGAAGAAATTCCGTATAACAAACTTCTATCTTTATAACAAATAACATTATCGGAATCTAATTTTCCAAGTTGTTCTTCAATAACTTTTTTTCCGTTTGGATGCATATTTAATAATTGATTGTTTTCTACCCTAATAGTATAATTATTAACATCAATTTTTCTAATCTCGTTATATAATGACATTACGTCATCTGCTACTTCAAAACCGCAACCTTCGAATGAATTAACTAACCTAATAACAGACTTTTCAGTTAGCAAGAAAAAGTGTTCATGAGTTCCTTTGTGATGAACATACTCATCTCTCTTATTTGTAATACCTTGTAGTTTTAAAATACTTTTTTTACTAAACGGAAATCTAATTTTAAGATACTCGTGATTAGGACGTTCGTGTTGTTTATGTCCAATTGCTTCTTCTGCAGATACAATTTTAATATATTTAGAACGATCGATTTTTCTTAGTGGGTGTCTTAAAGTATTAACAGCCTTATTAAAATCACAAATGTCTATAAATTGATCTTGATAAGATGACAATTTTTCTTGCATAAGTGAATACTGTCTATCAGTTAATGGAACACCTTTAAACACTTGTCTAGCAATACTGTACATAATACTCATATCACTAGAATCAATTTTTATCTGTGGCACGTCAGCTCTCATGCCAGCGGTTACTTCTAAAAGATCTTCAATGGTAAGAATTATATTGTTCATGCTTATAATATAGCATGATTAAGCACCTTTGTCAATCTTTTTAACGGCAAGCCTGCCTTAATTTCTTTGATTGAAAACTCTGTCCATGCATAGTCATTGAGCCATTGTGTTCTATCAGGTTTCAGTGGGTTTTCAATATTATGAAGAAAGTCTATGTCATTACCAACTTCGTATGCAAGAGAACTAGATCCTACAAAAGCAGGAACACCTTCTAGTATACTGTGTATGCCTGGATTTGAATTATAACTAACTGTTGCCCAAATGTTTTTAAAATCCAAGTCATAGTTATCATTGTTGCGATCTGTTGATAGTCTTCGAGGCTCTTGTCTAAAAACATTTTTGTATTGATGTTCTATTGACGGTAAAGGACAGCGAGGATGAGGTCTAAAAATTATAGGACGAGATGAATATTTTTGGATTGTTTCGATAGTATTCATTGCCCAATTACTCATACGAGGCATATCATGCCATTGCCAACTTCTTTCATGTTGTCCGCAGATTAAAATATATTCACCGTCTTCGCGCCAATCTTTTAATTTAAGTCTAAGAAAATTAGCACGCCTATCATCATTGCCAAGATCTCCAAAATATGCATCTCTATTAATGCCATTGAGTCCTACTTTCCATGTATTATTTCTTTTGATGCCGCCGACTTCTAAAACTATAGTTGGTTTTGATTTTTTGTTATTGTTGTCCCATATACTTTTGTTTTTAGCCATTCTGCCATACCACAGTACGCTCCATATAACATCGATATCAGAATTAAGGTCATTATAAACAACGTCATGGCCAGCAGCCATGCAACTGTTAGCAAAGGCATCAAAAACAGGTTGGCTATTGAGTGCGCCATTATTTGTCCATAAACTAAATTTCATACGTTAAATACTACCATACACTATCTGTATTTACAAAGGATTTAAAATGTCAGCAATAACTGTGGTAACTACATTTCATGCACCTGGACTAACCAAATATGGGCAAAACTTTTTAGACACGTTTTCAAGGAATGTAGACCAAAGAATTAAGTTAATAGTATATGCAGAAAAATGCAAGCCAAGAAACCCTGATCCATCTAGAATTGAAATTTTAGATGCAGATCAAGAGCTACCTAAATTACAAAAATTCAAACAACGTTGGAAAAATGTTCCTAAAGCAAATGGTACACCTCCTCCTGAAATAAAAGCACGTAGACCGCGCGATTGGCACAAATCTTTTAAATGGGACGCTATACGCTTTGCTAATAAAACATATGCTGTGTATGACGCTTATATGCGCTCTAAGGGGTGGTTAGTATGGATAGATGCGGATACAATATTTCACAGTCACTGGAGTTACGAAGATTTTATTAAGTTATTACCAAAGAATGTTTGGATAACATATGTAGGTAGAGGTAAAGGATCACAAACTTGGCCCGAGTGCGGATTTTATGGTATGAACTTGAATCATCCAGTGTGTCATGAATTTTTAAAAGAATTTGAACGCATGTACGAAGATGCAGAAAACGGAATATTTAAATTAGAGGAATGGCACGACAGTTATGTGTTTGGTCATATTCTAAACAAATATAGAAAAGATTTTCCTAAAGTATTAGACTATACTGCTGCTGTAACATTACGCACTGCTAAAACAGGTGGCGGAGGACATCCGCTTATTAATACCGAGTTAGGTAAATGGATAGATCATTTAAAAGGTGATCGAAAAAATTACGGCAAAAGTTTACAAAAAGATTTAATTCATTCAAGAACAGAAAGTTATTGGTCTAGTTAGATGCCCACTTTCTCATCCAACGCCAGCAATTACCGTTAAACAAATCATCTTGATTCCAATGCATTTGGGACATCTTTAATATCCACTGTGATCTATCGTAGTCAGCCGGCATTGTGATTCTTCTTAAATCAGTATGTGCAACTCCGTATGCTTGACAGTTTTGTGGTTCAGGATCTGTTATAAAAGTTGGTACTCCTTCTATTACTCCTGCAACTGCTGGGCTTGAATTATATACAACTAAACTATGTGCGTCTTGTAAGTCTTCTAATAAAGATATCTTTTTAGAGTCAGCTACATCAACATTTAATCTTCGTATTTTACTTTCATATCTATAAGACTGTCCGTCGCCTGGATGTAATCTTACTCTAATAGGCATCGGTGTAACGCCTCTTATTTTTTGTACTGTTTGTGTTACCCAGTCTACAACACTTTTGCCATTCATGCTCCAGCCGCCATCTCTTTGAGCACATATTAATATATAACTACCTTTATTCAGTTTCCATGGTTGTAGATCAAAATTTAAATCACTTTTAATTTTTTCCCACCTTGAAGGATCAACAGTCTTATTACAATATTCTCCAGTAGTTGGAAAAACACCATCATAACTATAACGTAAATATTTTTGAGTATTTCCTGGATCTCTATATAAAAATAAATTGCTATCAATTATTATAGTTCTTTTATTGTTAAATTTTTGTAAATTTAAAACATCTTTTCTTAATCTTAGATGTTTTGTATTTTTACTATTTTTATGAACAAAGCCTTGCAGTATAGCAACGTCACAAGCCATAGGTTGCCATTGACGAGAAACCTGTCCTGTATCTAATCCAACACGATTTACTCCTGCTATAAACTTTTTTAGTATTGCAGGTTTTTCTGGATTTTTATTACCCGGAGGGATGCCGTTTAAATAACTTACTACTAACATAAATTAAATTCTTCTTGTATCTTATATGCTGTGCCGTCCTTCAATTCTGACGTAGTGTATTGACAATATGCTAACCAATGTAGCCAGTTGTCTACTTGTGTTCTATCAGGATAATATGGATCTTCTATTTTTGTAAAATCATTTGAGCATACACTCTTTGCTGCATTTATAGGAGCATCTGCAAAAGCAGGTATTCCGTAAGACACTGCTTCAGTTGCAGCAATACTATTGTATGTTACAACTGCATATATATCATCTTCATCTAACTGATTGAATATACTTTTATTACCGATACGTTCTCTTCTTATTGGTTTATCTCTCACAATAATTTTTCTATCAGTATGATTTTTTAATTTTTCTAATGTATTTTTGACCCAGTTGTCTCTTGTTATTCCATAAAATTTACACGGTTTTTCTGATGGAGTAACTAATAAAATATTTGAACCTTGTTTATTCCACTGTCGTTTATAAAAAGATTTTGTTGATACTTTTAATATTTTTTCAAATCTATCTGAAGGGACTAATATAGGTGATGTGTGTTGTACATCGTTTTTAACAACTCTATGATAATTTTTTCTCTTACCGCAATTACCTAAATAACCAGTATCAATATAATAAAAATCACGTCCTGATATTCTACACTCGTTTACTACTCTAAATTTGGTCATTCCTCTAAATGCTACAGGGTTATCAAGTGGCAAGTCTTTAAAAGAATCAGGGTCTGAAATACCTGCTTCAGTTCCGTATCTCCACAGTGTTAATATAGCATCATCTTCGTCAAGTATTATCATAGTCGTTCGATATCTTCTTCTATACAATTTTCACCATATTGAATTTCAATAAGTTTTAGTGACTCTGTTGTTTCGTTTGCTAGTTGATGCCACATACCTACTGGAATATGTAATGATTGATGTTTGGTAAATTTTCCATATAATTCAAAGTCTGTAGATACGTTTAAAGTATAAACAGTAGCAGTTCCTTGATCAACAAACCAGTGTTCTGATCTATCTTTGTGCCGTTGCATAGATAATTTCTGCCCAGGCTCAACGGTTAATTCTTTCACTTTAACTTCCTTTCCTGATTCGTGCAATACACGGTAGTATCCCCACGTGCGATTTGTTTTTGGTGCTTTCCACTCTTGTAGTATCCAACTAGAACTATTCTTTTTGTCTTCTCCGCCAACACCAAATACATAATTTACATCACTGTGTGATAGCATTTCTGGTATGTTATGTTTTGTCCGATCGCCACCGTTGGCAAATATAATTTTATGATCATTGCCCCAATAACTTTTTACTTTATTAATAGCATCTATTGCTGTGTTATCATTATCATTAAAAGTAATAACTTCGTTGACTACTTCTAACATTTCGATTATTTTTACACGCTCTTGCAAATTCATAAACGGTTTGCCTTTTTTACGCATTAACCATTCGTCAGAATTAACACCTACTATTAAGTATTGTCCCAATGCCTTTGCTGCTTTAAAATATTCAATATGACCAGAATGAAGAGGATCAAACCCTCCAGTAACTATTACTATTTCCATATAGATATTTATGTGCGCAGTTAACTACATAAATACTATCATGAGCATATATCTACCGCACAATGACACAGTTTTTATACATATACCTAAAACAGGTGGAACAAGTATACTACACTGGATGCAAGAAAACTTTGAACATGAAAAAAGAGGTGAAAAACATTTTGACTATAAAATGTATAAAAAGAAATTTGGAGATCCAACACACCACTTTGCATGTGTTAGAAATCCGTATGCAAGATTATTAAGTTGGTTTCACTATATGGGCGAACAGGCAAATGCTAGACTATATGCTGTCCAACAAGGAACACTTGACAAACCTCAGCCTTGGGACAAGTATGCATATAGAGCTTACAAAAGAGGATTTAAAACTTGGGTTAGAGAAGCAATTCATGAGCCAGCAGATAGAATATGGTCTTTTAATATCTTACAAAATCAAGTTGACTGGTATAATACAGAAACAGTAGATTTTGTTTTAAAGACAGAAACATTAGATAAAGATTTTGTACAGGTTCAAGATTGGCTCGATTGCCATGTACCGTTAGGTCATCTTAATAAAAGCAATCACGGTGACTACAGAGAACAATACGATTTTGAAATGAAATTAGTTGTACAAAAATATTTTGAAAAAGATTTAGATACCTTTAAGTACATTTTTTAAGTAATACAACATACTTTACAATATCTCGAAGCGGACCTTTTTTTACTTTTGCTGTCCATTCTCTAACTTCTTCGTGTACTATTTCCCAATTTGATAATTTAGATATTTTTTCTTTCCACCACTTAGGCGGCTTAATAATTAAATGAGCATTACGTCCGTCACTTAGTGATTTTTTTGCAGGATGACACGCTATTAAATGATACTGATATAGTTGCGCTCTATGTGAAAGGTCTTTTAATGTGTTATCAATAAGATTAGGTTCAACATGTTCTAGTACATCACTGCTGTATACTAAGTCAACTTGATCTGGAAGTTTTATTGGGAATGTTACTGGATCGTATGTGTATACATTAATATTGTAATTAGACTTTAATGCAGAAGAAGTTAGTCCTTTTCCTGCACCAAAGTCTAATATACTATTAACTGATTGATTTTCTATAAGCTCTTTTACTTCGTTTGGAATATTTGATGCAGTTCCAAATGTTTTTTTGTTGTGTAAAAGTTTTAATTCTTCTAGATAATCATTTGAATGAGACATTACAACGTTGCGTCTTCCATACCTGCTACACGTAATTTGACTACGTTTGTAATTTGCCACTGTTTTTGATCAAGTGCTTTTAAAACACCCAACCATTTGTTACGCATGAGAGCAAATTCATTAATAATTTTTTCATAATCAACTACATCACTCTCACCGTCAACATATTTTTCAACATCACGACTTGATAAAGCTCTTTGATAGTTTTCAAGATATTTTTTAAAGTATGAGCTACGCAATCTACGTAATTCAATATTAAGGTAGTTAAGTATAGCTTCGATTTCTTGTAACTGATTAAAACGGTGTTCCACTATACCAGGCATAGCAGCCGCTGCCTTTTCAACATTACCTGAAAGTTTACATTCAATTTTTGCATCATTCAGTTCACGTTCAAAATGTGCTACTGCATCTGGTATTCTACCTACATCACGAGATATTTCGCTATACCAACCCATTAATCCCACTCATCTTCTTCATCAACATAATCTTCTGAATCAATATCTAAATAATAACCTATCGCTTCATCAAGTGCGCTGTCAATTCCAAATAAATCTTTAAGTTGATGATCTTCGACGCCGTAATCGGCTAAGTGATCAACAAACTTTTCAGCAACTATTTCAATTTGTTTTTTATCTAAATATTCTTTAAATAAAATCCAAATATCAGCAATTTGTTCTTCATTCATTTGTGGTAAGTTCCTCGATTGGTTGCACGTTATCAACATCTTCGTTGACATCGTCGTCAGAGGTATTTACCATATTTGCCTCTTTTTCAAGATAATCTGACATAACCGTATCGAGTAATTCACCCGTCCATTTTTTACGATATTCTAAAATCTCTTCACCTGCATTAGTTACGTACTTGAGTCTGTTACCACTTTTTTCAATAACACCTTTTGCTTCAAAAAGTTCTAGTAATCCGCTATATGGATTCATTCCTGTTTCATAAGGAATTTTAACTTGTACGCCTTCGAAAGGTTTTGCGTAACGTGTTTTCATCACTTTACAACCTGCACGAATGCCACGCACTTCACTAATCTTATTACCGTCTTCATCTTCTTTTAGTTTCAACTTCTTCATTGCAACTACAATAGACGATGCATAGATAAATCCTTGACCGCCTGAGATTTTATCATCTGGATCAAACATATCTTGTGATGCGTAAGTGTGATTAGTACATACAAGACCTACATTATGTGAACCAATCATGTTTACAGTGTTACGAACAAGTGAAGTTAGTGCCTTAGGCTTACGACCCATATCACCTTTCATATCACCTTTGTTAAACTGATCTACATCTGTAGGTGTTAACAACATACCTAAACTATCAATTACAAACATTACTTTAGGACGATCTTCCTCTGGCATTGCTTTATAATCTGTCATAAATGTACTAATAGTTTTAGCAACATCGTCAATCATTGACATATTAAGTTTAAGTAGTTTTTCTTCTGACGTGTCTACGTCTAATGCATGTAGCCACGATTCGTCAAGTGCATTCTCTGAGTCAATAAGAACTACAAAGATTCCTTGTTCTTGAGCGTATTTTACAATGTTACCTGCACAGATATATGATTTACCTGCGCCAGATTCACCTGCAAATACAGTTACCTTACCCATCGGAACGCCTCGGTTAAAGTCGCCGCTGATAAGATAGTTAAGTGCAAAGTTGCCTGTACTAACCCAATCTGTAGGATCGTTAAATCCTGCACTCATACCTTGAATGGATTTTGTCAACGAGTTTCGAAACTTCGTTGGATCGAATGCTTTATTCGCCATATATATCTCCTATCTAAAAAGCATGGGGGATTGCTCCCCCATAATGTTATTACTGTCCTTGACGTGCTCTAATCATTGCTAGAATGTCTTGAGCATTGCCACCTTCTGCAGGAGCCGCTTCAGCTGCTGGCGCTGGTGTTGGCTCTGGTGCTGCTTCTGCTACTGGAGCAGTTGGTGCTGGAGTAGGTGTAGGAGCAGGAGTACTTGCCGCAGGTGCTACAGGATCTCCTGTTGCTGCTGACATGCCTGCTGGACGGAAGTAGTTGCTCCAACGATTTGGATCGTATGCTTCTCCGTCAACACTTGCTTCAAACATTTCAGTCAATACTTTAACTGCTGTTTCGTCTGGCTTCTTAGGTAGGAAGTCATTTAGATTAAACAAGCCGTGTGTATTAATTGCATTCATCTCTGCATCACTTAATGGACGCTCTCTACGAGCCCAATTTGATGTTGAGTAGTCTGCATAGCCGCCTTTTGAACTCTTGTTCAAACGGAAGTCTACACCAGCAGTATAATCTGTTGGCAACTCTTCCATGTCTGGATCCATTAATGCTTGCTTAATGATCTGGAAGATTTGTGGACCAATGATAAAGCGTCTAATTGGATTTTCAGGTGCTTCGTCATCGGATAGTGGATTATCGGTTACAAAACCTTGGAACAAGTATGAACGCTTTTTCCAATACTTACGACCCATATCTTCTAGACTTGGATCTTTGAACCAGCCACGTACCTCTTGTAAGATAGGGCATGATTCACCATACATTTCCATACATGGAACTTGTACTTGTACTGGACGTGAATCAGTTTGTCCTTTAATACCCGAAAACGGAAGTTTGATCATCAAACGTTCTGCCCAGAAAAAAGTATTATCTGGATTACCGTCAGGAAGGAAACGTAGAGTTGAACTCTCGCCTTCTTTCATATTCCAAAATGGGTAAATTGGGTTTGGACCGCTTGGGCCATTTGAACCGCCTGAAGTGCGGTTTTCTTGTTCTTTGAGCTTTGCTCGAATTTCTGCTAATGATGCCATAATTATGCCTCCTATATTTTTGCCTTATAGCTTTGTGCCTAAATTAAGTGTAGCACATTGTATATACTACACTCTATTATTTATCCTGTCAAGTCTTTTTTGACAGAAATATGAATGAATTAGCTGATTATCTTAAACCAGCTAATTCACGCATTCTTTCATACTCTGTATCAACTTCCATTTGTTGTGGTTGTGTTTTCATTTGGAAATCGTCGAATAGAGCATTAACTTGTTCGATAAACGCCTTAGCAGGTTCTATGAACTGCTCGCCGTAATCTTTCTCTACCATGGTAAGTACAGCGGTTTCGCCTTTTGGGAACTCGCCTATTTCTCTATCGTAATAAGATAAAATAAACTCGCCTAGTGGTGTCTTTTTGTCTTTTTCTAATGTAATTTCATCACCGTCTGGGCCTTGAATCTTATCGCCTTTTTTCTTACCGTCTTTCTTTGCCTGACGTACAGCGTTAGCATATGCATTGCCTTCTTTTTCACCTGCTGGGTTTTTTACATTACGACGGTTTGTTTGTCCGCCTGGCATAGGTAGTTCGCCTTGCTCACGATCTTTAATACGATCTGGGTTGTCTCTATCTTTGTCAAGAATCATAAATTCATCGTGTGAACTATATGTATTTGTTACAACTTCGCCAGTTTCGTTGTCTTTGAATTTTACTTTCCACTGTTGTCTGCCTTCGCCTTGACCAACAATAACACCTACTGCATTGTCAGGCTTTTCATCAGTTGAAGTATAGAACACTTCAACTTTGTCGCCTACTTTAGGATAGATAGTTGTACCATCGTGGAATACTTCTGCGCCTGCTTCGCTTTCTGGTTTTTCGCTAAACTGACCCATCATTTCTTCAAAGCCTCTTTCTATTTCTGCTTCGGCCTTAACGCATGATCCTTTTTCGCCACGCTTCTTGCCTGGTACTTTTTTGTAACCGTCCCAGCATTTGTCATACATTTTATCGTTGCCGTGTCTTTCGCCTTCGTTTGTTTTTTTGTATTCTTCTGGATCACCAGTGCCGCCGCAATCTGGACAACTTTTAGGACAAGTTTCGTCACAATCGTTTTTTGCTTCTCCTAATAAATCATCTGGTCCTAATTCTTTTGCTTTAGTAGCCTCTGAAACTAGATTATAGATATAAGGAAATACGTCTTTAAGTTCTTCGTTAAACTGTCTAATAGTTAGTTGATCAATCCAGTTTTCTGCAACATCACTTGGAACATCTTCTAGTACTGGGGTTTCAAATGCTTCAAATGTTTGCTTGTAAAAACTTGGTTTTTGGAGACTTTCGACTGTTTTCTTAACTGTTTGTATACGCTCTTTAACAATGTCCATATACTCGCTAAGACTTTCTGCCATTACTGCTGAACGACCCATATAAGTTTTAAACTTACGTAGTTTTGATAATTCTTCGCTTAGTCCGGTAATATGCTTGCCAAAGTCATCGTAAGGTTTGCCACCTTCAGCAACATGACGTGCCATTGCTCTTGCGCCAGTTAAATGCTTATACGGATATCTAAATCTTTCTCCGTCTGCACTTTCAATATAAATCGTACCAATCTTTTGTGTACGACCCGATGCAAGTTCTTGATTAACACTTTCAGTGTGTTTAATTACAAGTCTTGCATTATCAACGTCTTGATAACTTATACGTGATGTGCCGTATAGTTTTGATTCATTCATTTTATCGTCCCCAGTTTTTGTTGCAAGGTATTTATAGTCTCTTTTTTCTAAATTTGATTTTGTAATATCTCTAGTATTAAATCCTAACATTCTTTTTTTAGAAAATGTTCTTAATTCTTTTAAAAACTCAAACCATAAACTTTTTGATACAGCATTTTCTACTACTTCTTTATTAAACATTACAACAACACCATCATCAGCTGACAATGATATACTTACATTTCCAAAATCTTGATTTTTATCATTATATGCAAATTCAAAAAATCTTGCTTCTTTTGGATCGTTAACTACGTTTCCTTCGCCGTCGCCAATAGTTACATTGGAAAAACGTCCACGTATTTTTGAAAATAGTTCTTCTGCTGTTTGATCAAGTTTATCCATACTAATATTTATCCAAAGTTGCTAGATATGAAGATTGGCATAGGTGCTTCATAATCTTCATCTTGTTCTGCCTGATTAAAAGAATTATAAATTCTAGGATCCCAATCTTTGAGAACACTCATCATTCTAATACATAATAGTGTAGCACTAACTAGATCGTCACTCATACCCGACTTTGCTTGAAAACTTGATCCAGTTGCAACAAAACCTTTTAATTCAGATAGCAATGGTTTACTTCTAACTATCATTTTATCATTTTCAACCATAGTTTTTAATCGACTACATGCTGTAATTTTAGTGCTGTGTGTAGTATTAAACCCTTTACGGAACTTGCGCACATGTCCTTTTCGAATAGGTTCAGACACAAATAGTCCTGGTATATTCTCTTCCCCAAAATCGTTTATAACGATTAGTGCTGCTTCTCCAATGCCGTTATTTTCTACACTCCAATATATACTATTATCGTTTTTTGTTTGATCTGCGATATACTTACATATGTCAGCAAGTACTCTAACCTGTCCAGGTATACCTGTTTGATTATGTTGCCATTCTGCTACTTGCTCGTAGCTTGGTAATTCAAAAACTTGTATAGCTGCATTATCACCACCAGTACCCATGCTAGGATCTAAACCAACTGCATACGTAAATTCACTTGTAGGTTTTTTATACCAACGTGTTTGACCCATATTAAGAATTGGACTTTCGCCTTCCATTGCTGCCAGTTTTATACTGTTAATAAGTGTTTCGTCAAATACTAAAAATTCACAACCATATTCACGTCTAAACTTTTCCTCGCCTATACGACCAATTTCAGCTTCTTTCCATTCTTCATCTCTATCAGGATGTTCTTCCCACTCTGCTCTAAAACTATGGAATCCATTTATTCCAACTTCTTGTTCATTACCGTGTGCATCAAACTTGTCTTCAGCTTGTTTCCAAATAGTAGCAAATGTATCTTCGTCCGAGTTTGGTGTGCTTGTAATAATAGCACGACCACCTGTTGCTAGTGTAGGTGATATTGAAGTCCAAAACTCTTCTGCAATGTTAGGTTGCACAAATGCAAACTCGTCACAGTATAGTAATGATATAGACATACCACGTCCTGTGTTGCCCGTTGTTGTTTGGCTTACAATACGTGAACCATTTTCAAACTCTATGCTACCTTTGTTGTAACTTGTAACACCGGCTCTAATATGGTCTGGACATGTTTCATACACATATCGTATACGTGCCATAATCTCTTGTGCGCCTGTGTACTTGTGTGCAGCAATAAGAATTGTTTGATCTGAATTAAACATTGCATACCATGCAAGATAGATAGCAGCACAGGTTGTTTTACCTGTTTGTCTAGGCATCATGTTAATATTAAATCTATAACTATGATAACTGTGCATCAATCGCAATTGATACTCAAAAGGATCAAACAATAGTTTGCCTTTTACAGGATGTTGGATATATGCAAAACTTCTTGCGAAGTGTAAGTAACCCTCGTCAGGATCCATGCACTTTGCAAGATCTTCAATTTGTGCATTAGTATATGTTTCTTTTGTATTTGCCTTTTTAGTTAAGACACCATCTAAACTTTTACTTGCCATACTGTATTTAACCAAAAAAATAGGCACCGAAGTGCCTATTGAGTAGTCTAGGGAAGTGTGTTACTTTTCTTTAACTTTTTTCTCTTCTTTGTCTTTGACTGCCTTTTTCATTGGCTCTTTTTTGTCGCCATCACCGTCAATGTCAATATAATCTGGCTTTGCTTTCTTTTCGCTTAGTGCAGCATAAAGGTCTGCTTTAATATTTTCTAATGCTGGATCATTAGTGCGAATTGCTTTACGATCCTTTGAACGATGTAGATCATCACCGTCCGGTGTTACATCTTCGATATCACCAACTCTAGGCTCTGGTTCATTTTCATAGCCTTCTTCGTATTCAATGTCGTCGTTGCAGCCCATCGCTGTAATGTCTTTGTCGCCGTCAACATCGTCTTTGCCTGGAATCTCTGGATCGTCCATCGGTGAATCAACAATGTCACGTAACCTTTCCATGTCTAAACGTGGTGCAAGCATTTTAGCGTCTACAGGTTTTGCATCACCTAGTCCTGCATTTTTCATCATGTTAAGTAAATCTTCGACATGGTCTTTACCACTAGCATTAATTGACACGTTCATAGATACAGGATTTCCTTTATCTACTTCTTGTGGTGGCATTGCTGGTGGCATACCTGGCATCTCGTTCATGCCACACTCGTCTAATGATTCTAATAATTTTTTCATTTCCATTTTATTATCCTCCTACTACCGATGTAGCATTTTCTGTGTTATCAATATCACTGCTTTCACCAACAGGTGCAGCGGCAGCTGGATCGTGTTCTCTTTCTTTGCGAGCAACTTCTAGTTCTTTTAATAGGTCCATTACTCTGTTGCCTGCTACGGAGTCTTGCGCACTTTCTCCGCCCATCTCTTCTTGAGTAAGTTTTACTTCGTATGCATCATCGGCTGCTTCTTCTTGATAAAGTTCAAGTGGATCAGCAGCATTACGCACAACAATATGGCCTGCTGGGCAATCGCAACAAGCATCTAAATATTCACCCAATACTTGTGCAGTTGTTGGATATAATAGATCTGCTTCAAAATGCGTAACTTCCATATTGTGTAAATTAGGAAAATCTAAAGGACGTTCTTGTATTGGTGTCTTTTTACCACTTGACAATTCTGATACTTTAAATCGTTCTAAACAAGTTTTTAGATAATCGTTAAAACCGTCTGGCAACTCGCCAGCGATTGCTATTTTAAATGGGTAAGTCTTTTTAGACTCTGTTAAATATTCTTTAAAAGATTTCATTGCGCAATATCCTATTATATATTATTTATCTTTATCAAGTCCTTTTAGCTTCTCTAGTAGGCTATTTCTGTCAGTGACTACATAGTTTTCGCCGTTAATAATATCACCATCGTTTACATTAGAATCATTATCTAGCTTCTGTTTTTTGAGCTGTAATTCAATCATTTTTAGTTTTTTATCTAACTTTTGCGTTTTAGCATCTAAACTAGTCTTGAGCATATTACCTGCTACTTCAAAAACTCTGCCACTATACCGACTTTCTACATTCATTCCTAAGTCCATTAGATCATCATATGCTTGCATTGCTTTATCTGCAACTTCGTTTAGCTCTTTATCTGCTAAATCTCCTAGTCCTTTTACAGCAGGTAGTGCAGCACTAATTTTATCAAATTCTGCTATATCTCGAAATGTGTCTTTTTGACGCTCTATTTCGTGAGCTTTTTGATCTTGTTCTTGTGACTCAGCCTTTTCAATAATTTCTTTTGATTCAGGCAAGTCTAATAATTCTTCTAATTTTTTTGTCATAATTTTCCAACCATTAACTGCTACTATTATTTATCTTCTTTTACCATTGTGAAAAATATCATTCTCTGTAACAATTCTAAAATAAATGCCTTTTTGTTTACACCAAGCTCTTGCTGCTTCCCATTTTGCTTGATTAATAATCCAATGAGCTTGGTTTGCACGACTGCGTCCTGTTTTTTCTTTTAATGATTGATTTTCTGGTTTAACTTCTATAAGTTCAACTTTTTGCTTTCCTGTTTTACTTGCATATGCAATAAAAAAGTCAGGAACATATACAGTATGTTTTCCTGTAAATGGATGTCTATAAGGTATTTTTACTGCCTCACTTGCCCATTGACTGACGCTAGGATGTTCATCACAGAATCTCATAAAGGCAAATTCCCAGCTGCTTCTATAAGTTGGTGTTGTATTTCCTAGATACTTATCAGGATTTTTTAGTTTAAATTTACCTTGAGCAAATTTTGGCATGGCATTATTCTTCCGTGCCGATGATAATTTGCCCTACCATTGATCCGTGGAATTGACAAATATAATAATAAGTGCCAGGAGTAACACCTGCCGTATTCCATGTGCATGTTCCAGACTGTTGTCCGTTATTAGTAACACCAGTTGAAACTGTACTTCCAGTTCCTGTTACTGCGGCTGTTTTAATCCAAAACGGATGTCCACTAACTGACAAGTTAAATTCAATTATATCACCTACTAAAATTTCTATAGTAGGATCATTTCCTGAAACTGCTCCATTTCTATCTGAGCCTGATAAAACGTAAGACGACGAGCCGCTACTAGTAACTGATATATTATATGTTGTAACTACAGGTGCTACAGACTCTGTAGTAATTGTAAATGGATTTAATACACCGTACTTACTATATAAATGCCTGTTAGGAGATCCCATTATACTAAGTGTAAAAGACCTATAATCTGAATCATTGTTTGCAGTTTGATTGATAACTGATTTTGAATCAGCATTCATAATGTCTTTTAATTGTGCTGGTGTTAGGTATGGGCGAGATTGTAAATATAATGCCGCAACGCCTGCTACTTGCGGTGATGCCATTGATGTACCGCCAATACTCATTATTTTATAATCTGTATTAGAAGGATAGTCTAATGGTGTGTAACTGTTAGTATTATAGTTCAAACTACAAGTACTCATTATATCTGTTCCGGGTGCCCACATATTTACTGCTGGTCCTTTTTTACTAGAACCAGCAGTTCTGTCAGTTACCGTTGTAGGTGTAGAATCTATATTTCCAACTATAAATGCATTTGAACTATAAGGTGAGCTTGGTCTATGATAATATCTTGTAATACCGCCAAAAACTACTGCATTATCATAATCTGTTCCGCTTGGTATATCTGCTTTATAATAATCATTACCTGCGGCAATGCAGATGTGTATTCCATCTGCAATCATATCTTCTACTTCAGCATCAACGAATGCTACTTGTGAAGGTATTCTTCTAAAGTCTGGATCATCACCGCCACTAAATTTTGACACTATGCCATAATCGTCCCAAAGTTCGGTATCTGTTTGAGCTGCGAATGTCCACGGTGTACCTCGATAAGTTCCGTTATCAGGATCTTGTGTATAAACTGCACTATATCCCCAACTCATATTTACTATAGTTGGCCTACTGTCTGTTTTTGCATTATGCCAAAGTCGGATTGCATCAAAAGAGTCTGAAATAGATATTCCATTTCCGGGATCAGCTGTTCCTTCTAGACCTGCTAACTTCTGTGCATATATGCGGGCACCTTTGGCCCATCCATAAGTTTTACCTGCGGCAATACCTGCACAATGTGTACCGTGTCCATCATAATCGTTGTAGAAGAATGCATCTTGTGTTCCCGAAATACCTGATTCTGTATACCAATCAATGGCTTGAAATCTGCTAGTGCCTTCTGCATCTTCCCATTCAGGATGATCTTGATCAACTCCACTATCTTGAATAACTACGTCTACCCCTGTGCCATCAAGTGCATACAAATAACCACCAGGAGCAAGTTCACTCGAACCGTAAATATTAGTTTCTTCAATACAACGTCTTAGTCCCCAATTAACATTTACCGAAGATCCATCTTCTCCTCTTCTAAACACCACACCTTCACTTTGTTCTGCGTTTAGACCTATTTTAATATCATCTCTTTGATCTGGAGGAATTTCTACAGCACGTACTCTTGGGTCATTACGTAGTGCTTCTGCTTCTTCGTCAGTAAGCATAAAGTGTGTTTGTATTTTAGATCCAGGCCTAGCATTAGCAACGTCTACAGCTCTATTAGGAATAGGACCTGCACCGCTACTAGCAGTAATTTCTGCTTCAAGATCAGATAAGTGTTCCCTTGCTGTTGCTATTACGGTGTATTCTTTTTCCATTCATTTCTACCTTAATATAGAGGCTGCCAAACAGCACCGTCATAAAATACCGGATACGGTCTTGGTGTAGATGATGATGCTGGATCCCAGTTATTATAATCCGCAACAGCAAACGTTCCGGCTACAGGATTTAAAGGTGCAGCACTTAATGGTGTTAATTTAAATATGCTATCAAAATTTGCTGTGCCATTGATGTTTACATCATCTGCTGCTGTGATATTTACGCTGGCTGCACTAGTAAATCCTAAGTTTCCTGTGCCTACACTTGCTAAATTTGCAATTTCAAGTGTACCTGTAAATGTACTTGTTCCTGAACTTGTGATATCACCAGTTACATCACCAGTTACATCACCAGTGTACATTGCTGTGCCGCTGCCGCCGGCATCTACATCAAGGATAACTGATCCACCATCTGCTGTTTTTACATCGCCATGTACTTCGCCCATTACATTACCTGTAAAGGTAGGAGTTTCGGCGCCTATATCTAATACTACACTTGTAGTAGGATTGGCAGGATCTGATACTACATCACCGTAGTACCATGCTGTATCAGCTTCTATGCCTGCATTTAAAACTTCACTGGCACTAGGATCTGCTAAGTTCCACACTAAACGACTACCGTAGTCTACAGGTCCGTTATCATCTGCAGGAAGCCATTTGCTTTCACTATCATTCCATTTTAAAACTTGATTAGCAGTAGGCGGTGTTGTTGATGTATCTACATCTGTTAAGTCATTAATATCAGATACATCGCCGCCGCCTAAGTCAGAACTGTTAGCAAGTTGTACCCAATTGCCGCCATGTGCAAAATATGCTGCGCCAGTGGCATGAACATGGGCAAACATACCGTGATAATTCGTAGCATTAGGTAAATCGCCTACTTCACTATACACGTTTCCAAATAATACTTTATTACCGCCCATGTCTAAATCAGAGCTAGTTACAGCACTAATGGCGTCAGAGTCTGTATACGATGTGCCTGAGCCAGCGTTTGCTACCCACGTATAGTTTGCCCCATCCCAACTTAACACTTCAGATGCTTGTGCTTCACTAACATTTAGATGAGTATCAACATCGGAATTAGTATAAGATCCGCCACCGCCACTAGAAAGTAAACTGTCGATGTCTGTAAGTTGATTAATATCTGTAGGTATTGTAGGTTGTTGTGTTAAATCATTATAACTGCCACTAAACAATACTGGCTTGTCGGTTAGATCATCATAACTACCACTAAATGCACTGTCAGACACTGTTGCTGGAAACCATTCTGTACCAGACCATTCTAAAACTTGTCCAATACTCGGAACATTACTTGAAACATTATTTAAGTCGCCTATGTTAACAGGAACAGCTGGAGCATTTTCTAAAGACGAATAATCACCATCAAACAATTCTGGTTTACCTTGTATATTATTCCAAACAACAGGTGTTTCTGCAATCGTTGTTGCATTTGTAACTCTAACATCTAAGTCGGTAAAGTTTCCATCTAATTCTGCATAAGTTAACTGAGAACCTTTGTCTGTTCTTAAAATTATTGCCATTGTTATTCTCCCACGTATCCCGGCTCTACATATCCAAGAGTTACATAATTTTCTTGATTTGATATAATTGTTTCTTCTGGTGTTTCAAAAACTTCTACATTTCTTGATTCTAATAAAGTTTGTTGACTTTCTAATCTAAAACCCAATGTACTAGTTTTAGATCTATTATAGTTTAAAATTTCTGTTACTAACGTACTAAGTTGTAGTTCGTTAAATCCTTTTAAGCTATCTAACAATTTAAAAATAGGTACGTTGTCGATCTTTGCTTGCTGCATTAAGATAGTGGAAACACTATAAGCGGCTGTCTTTTCAAAACCTCTTTTTTCAAAAAAAGCAATTACTGCATCTACTTCGTTAGATGAAAATTCTAATTTTGCTGTATAAAAATTATCAAAAAATTCTCTAACTGATTCGTCACTTGATGTAAATTTTGTTTGCGGTATATTTCCTGTAACTGCCATTTTTAAGTTCCTGTTGTATTTGGTAAGCCATTAGCTTCTTGTGCTTGTCCTATTTTTTGTGCTTTAGCTTCTTGCGAGGTATTATCATTCTTACTTACTGCTTGTGTTGTTTCAGTACCTTTGCCACTATTCTTGCCAAAGAATGTACCTGTAATTCCGCCTGGTGAAGGATCTTGTCCAGCACTTACTATTGCATTAGTTAGTATACTAAAACCTTCTCTTTTAAGACTGTCTTTTGATAAATCTCCTGCATTGCGTACTGTATTTGCCGCAGTAAGTAATGTTCCTAGACCAACATTACCACTAGTAATATCACCTAATACACTAGAAGCACCGTCTAATATGCCGCCACCGCCGAAAAGATTAGCAACGCCGCCGCCTTGTACACTTAAAGGACTTGGTGTTTTATCATAGTGACTAGATGCAAAAGTTGCTGGATCGTCTTCGCCTACTACACCGTCTGAATATAAAACTGCTTCGTAATTTAAAGCCATTTTATTTTCTACTATGCCGGCGCCGTCTGTTTGGTCCATAGTATCATGGCCCCATGCTGTAATTATTGGATTAATTAATGTATATTCTTGATATTGATGTCTACTAAATTGATATAATTTTATATTCTTAAAGAATGGTTCAAGTTTATCGTTGTCTAAACCAAACCTATAACCTCTTCCGTTACTTTCTTTATATGTACTTCGAGGATCATATGTTGCACTAATATCTGAAATATTGCCGTCTCTATAGTAATATCTATAGTATGCTTGCATTAAAGAATTAGTAATTCCCAAATTATCGTCGTGCATAAGAATGTTAACCGGAGAATAATCAATTCTAGTTTGTATATTCTTTTTTCTATTATATTGATTTTTTGTATCTACAGTAGCAGTATATTGTGGCAAATCAATTTGCTTACAAAGCATATTCATTTCTGCTCTATGCCTTTGTGCCATCTTTGGAAAAGCCCTAATTACTGAATCTGTAAAATTAAAATTTACAAAGTAAAGGAATTTTACCTTAGGTGCAAGACGAAATGCATTGTCAACATATAAACGCTGAGCATGTTGGAAGTCGCCTACTATTCCTTTTGGATTAGTAACTCCACCGAAAAAATTATCTAAGAATCCGTTTAACTTGTTTGCCATACATATATTTATCCATAAGAAAAACCACGCAGATAATAAAAAAGGAGACCGAAGCCTCCTTTTTCGTTTGACAATCTACTTTTTAAGTTTACTGTGCGCCGCCGCCGCCAGTTACTAGAGTGTTAACTGTACGACCAACTGCTGTACCAATACCAGTACCTTGTGGTGTTTGAATAGCATTATCGTATCTAATTGATAGTGCGATAGTTGCTGGATCATTGGTAGCATATGCCATTGTGTTATAGTTTGCATTAGTTAAGAAGCAACCATAGCACTCCCAAGTCTCTAATACACCGACTTCGTTTGCACCGTTGCCACCGTCAAGCATTTCAATACGAGTTAAGAACTTGTAATCAATACCTGATGCTGCACTTGACTGTTCAAAGAAGTCAAATTGCTTCTGAAGTTGCTCGCCAACTTGCTTAGTAACGTTGTTGCTTACATCGTCTCTTACGTTAAGAGTAATTGGTTCCCAAGTGTGCTTACCTGCTAGGTAACTTCTTGAGTTGTAAACATCTAAAGTAATTTCTTCAAAAGTTAAGTTAGGACGAGTTACGTCTACTACTTGTTTTGTTAGTTCTGTTGTATTACCACTTACGCCAAAGTTTTCTAGTGTCACTCTAAAGCGATACTGTAACTTAGGCATTAACAAGCCTTGGTTACTTGCACTAGAATCACTAGCTAGTGGTACTGTAATTTTTGATAATGTTGAGATTGCCATTTATATTTTCTCCTGTTGCTAGTATTTATCAAAGTAAGGACCCCTTTTTTCAGGGGTCCTAGCCCTCATTTAAAGTCCTGCAATTTCTCCTGTATTCTTAAGTCTTAGTGGAATGTAAATAAATTCTACTGCTTTAACTGGTTCAATTGCAATGTCTAAGTATAGCTCATTACGATCTATTCTTCCTGGAGTATTGTTTGATTCATCACAAACAACTAAGAAGTCATAAAGTGCTCTTTGTCCTACTAGCTCTAAACATAAGCTCTCTGCTGCTGCTTTGATTTGATCTCTAGTAATCTTATCATTTGGTTCAAACAAGTAAGGTTTTGCTAGTTTGTTTAGCTGGCTTCTTAAGTAAACAACTAAACGTGCTACGTTCACTCTATCAAGTGAGCTTGCATTTCTTGCACGAGTTTTTTGTCCAAATACAACAAGGCCTGCGCCTGCTAGTGTTGTAATTGGGTTAACTGCGTTTGAATACAATGTATCGCGTTGACCTTCGTTAAGTGCAACACTTACAAATTCTCCTTCGTCACTAATATAACCTGTTGCTGTTGCATTAGTTACACCGCCACGTCTTGTACCTGCGGGTGCAAACCATGGATAAGAAACTTGATCACTTAGTGCAATAGTGCGAAGTGCCATATGACTTGGTGGAACAACAATGTTGTTACCTACGTTATCACTTGTAAATCCTGCTGGATAATAAACACCCATGTACTCGTCTCTACTAACTAAGCCGTCGTCGTTATCTTCAACTGCTAGACGAACGTTAGTACCCCACTCATTAAGTGAAGTTGCATCTGGCTTCAATCTCATTGGACTGTCGCCTACAATAAATGCACTTAAACCTCTGTCATAGTTTAGACTTACCATTTCTCCAATTAGTTCTGGATAACCTGGTGTTGCCATTACATTGAATAGTCTAGTTTCGTCATCTCTTAATTCGTCAACTCCGCTAACCATTGCTTGTAGTCCAGTAATAACAATTTGACGCTGTGCTTTACGGCCAAAACTACCTGATCCATCTGCTTGGTTAGCTGATGCTGTTACCCAACGGTGTGGATAGTAATTTGCTTGGCTTTCGCCGCTAACTGCATTGTCTGCGTTAATGTCAACATAATTACGTACAAAACGCTTAACATTAAATCCACTTCTACGTAGGTTCCATAACAACATACCTCTTGGATATAGTGCTGCTTGTGGAGCATCGCCGTCTACATAATCTGAACTTAGCAAGTCTACAATATCACCTGCTGTTCCACTGTTTGCGCCTGCTGTGTTGTAACGTGCATCTGCAAATAGTACACCGTTTTCTGTAGTTTGATCTGAGCTATCTAGTAATACCCACTTTAGAGTAACGCCATTATAGCGATAAATTAATGGATAGTTTTCAATATCAGCAGTGCTTACCCAAAGGTCGCCTTCAACTAGTGGTGAACCGTCGCTTTGCTTTTCTGGTTCTGTTGCACTAACTATTGGACCCATTGGATCTGAATCAGGATATGCTACACGATAACCTCTCCAGCTATTACCGTCATGTACCATAATGTCAACTTCGTCAACAACTGAGTTATACCATAGTTGGCCGTCTGCTGCTAAACTTGATGGTGCATCATCGCTTGCTGTTAGTGTTGCTTTTTTCCAGTTACTTGCTGTTAATGTAAGCGGGTCATCTGAACCCGAAGTTCCTACTTTAACATAAAGGTTTGCTGTTCCTGAACCGTCTGCATAATCGTATGCTGTAAAGCCTGCGCCTGATAGTGCTGCTGAAGTATCAACAAATTCCATTTCGCCGCCAGCGGTATGTTCAATAACAACTCTATCACCAACTACACTTGCAACAACATAGTTTAGTCCTGCTGAGTTGATAGCACCTGCCATAACGTCAGCATCATCTGAGTTTCCTGCTACTGCAAATGAAACTGTTACAGGATCACCAACACCTTGTACGCCTGGTGCAGATTCTGCAATAGTAAATGATTCATTACCAGGAGTAAATGTTGCTCCAATTACGCCGCCTTCGATTCTTGTAGTTCCTGTGCCTACTCTTTCGTATACAGTAAATGCTGCTCTTGCTGGTGATGTGCCTTGTGCATTTGATAGTACATAAGAATCACCTGCTGCAAGACCAAGGCCGCCACTTGAGCGATCTAAATCAAATAATGCGCCTGCTGCTGATGCATAAATTGGTAATTCAACAGCATCAAAAAGTTCTGTTTCTGAATTCCAACGCTTGTATCTCCAACGGGCACCTTGATTTGGTTCTGTAGTCTTAACCCAAACAGATCCTGTTGGACGTGGGCTTGTGTCGTTCATTTTAAATTCTGGAACACTTGTATGTGGGCTAACTTGTAGTGCAGGACAAAGTTTTGTCTGTACTGAAAGTCCTAGTAAAGGAAGTAAGTCACCGCCTACGCCGGCGCCAGCTGCTAATGAAATAGTTGAGTCTGCTGAACCATCATTAAAAATATGAACTTTGCCGTCAATTTTTTCTAATCTTACGCCTGTGTTTGCATTAGCTAGTTGAATATTTGCTGCTGAAATAGTTGCGTCTAGTGTTGCATCTTCTGCAATGCTATAATCAGCTGCTCCAACTGATAACGTAAATGTAGCCGAACCGCCTACAAAACTTGCTTCGTTTGCTGATGAATCAGCAACTATTGTTGGATGACTATCAACCCAATCATTGCTTCCTACTTCTACCCATTCGCCTAAATAATTCTTGTAGAAAACTTTAATTACGTTTGTTGTTGCTTTAATAGCATATTCGCCTTTTTGTCCAACTGATGTTTTTGGAGATCCGTTTGGTGCAATTTTTGTAGTATCAGTAATAACAATAGGTGTTTTAACTTGGAATGTTTGCCCGTCTGTTTGTGCTGCTGATGCACCATTCCATTCAAATATGCCCCATGCTGTATTTTGTGTATCAAGCCAGTTAGTTCCGCCTGCTGGATTTGCACTTGGTGCTTCTGCTGTAGGCTGTAGTTGACCTAAGTCAACGTCTGCTCTTGTAACATATACTGCATTGCTTACGCCTAAAAGTGAGTATGCTGCTTGTAAGCCGTACTCGTTTAGTTCTCCGCCGTGTACTGGGTTATTGTTTGCATCAGTATAAAAAATTGGATCGCCGAACTTATCTGCAAGATCTCTTTGCGATGTTAGTAATACTGGTTTTTCAGCATTAGCTTTTGTTGTTGCTTCTGCTGTTGCTGTTCCGCTACCGTTTGTTTTATTTTCTGCGGTAGCAACGAATATCATTGGTACAGTTCCTGGTTCTGCCGGAGTGTAAAAACTCTCGTCAATTACCTTGACCTCTACGCCTGGTGATGTTAATGCCATTTTTGATCTCCTATCGAATGAGCTGTATATTACTATTATTTAGCAGATAATATAAAAATCACCCTATTAAATCACCAATAAAAGGGGCCGAAAAGGGCAGCTAAATAAATGTATGCGACCTTTATGTAAAAATTGTAAGAAAAAACCAGCTGCTATAAACTATTACAAAGGTAATAAAGTATTTTATAGATCAAAGTGCGAAAGTTGTGCTAGGTATAATGGCACCGGTAAAGGCATTCCTCGATGGGCTCGTCACGGATATGAGAAAAAGAGTCAGTGTGAAAAATGTGGTTTTGAAAGTAAACACAGTGAGCAGTTTGATGTATATCATATAGATGGAGATCTAACAAATTGCAGACCTACCAATTTAAAAACTATTTGTGCTAACTGCCAGAGACTAATTCAAAAGGACGGGGTCCGTTGGAAACAAGGTGACCTAATCCCCGATTTCTAAAAATAGTACGAATAAGCGTATCAACATTAAGTTGTAATCTTTCTAAATCACCATTGTTATCTATAGTATAATCGCACATCCATTGTTCGATACTCATAGAGCTTGGATCTTCTGTAGGTAAATGATCTGTACGATCTACCCAAATAGCATAATCAAAAATTTCTTCATTTTGCATAGCAAAAAATTCTCGTTTATTACGAAGTCCACAATAAATATTATTTTGAGCAAATAAATTTCTACCCAAACGTGCTAAGTCATTTTTACAATAGTTATGAATCATGTCGTACCATTCGGCTCGATGATTATGCCTATCTTCGTAGCATTTGTCTTCGTTAGCGTAACCGTATTTGTCTTTAAGTTCGTTGTAGATAAAAAGCTCTGAACAAAATTTTGAACTAGATTGAAATGTGTAACCGTACTTTTCTAACATTTCGCAGACAGTATCTTTTCCATGTCTGCCGTGTCCGACAACAAGCAATTTAGGTAGCATTAAATGATTCTCCGTACAATATAATTTACATTATATAAGAAAATTAAGTGTTTGTCAACTATTTTTTTTAGTTATTGTTTGAATCCAAGATTCATTTCTGCCTGCTTTCTTTTCTTCCCAATCTTGGATAGCACGTTTGATAGAATCTTCTGCTAACACTGAACAGTGTATTTTGATAGGAGGTAATTCTAGTGCTTCAGCAATTTCTTTATCTTTAATTTCTTTTGCTTCGCTAATAGTTTTGCCTTTTAGCATTTCTACAAACATACTGCTAGATGCAATAGCACTGCCGCAGCCGTAAGTTTTAAATTTTACATCTAAAATTGTATCTGTTTCAGGATCTAGTTTAAGATCCAATTTCATCACATCTCCACATGCCGGAGCGCCAGTCATACCAACTGCAACATTAGGATCGTTTGGATCAAAGCGACCTACGCCATGTGCACCTGGATTATTAGTAACTTGTTCGAATCTGTCGATTACTTTTTTTGAATATGCCATAATATTTTTTAATTATACAATATAATATTGGTTATGTCAACCTATTAGCCTATTAAGAATCCATATCCTGTGCCGCCAGCAACTGCACTACTTACATCTGCTTCTAGTTTTTCCATCTCTTGAACAGCTTCTGCTTTTAGTGTATCACCATTAAGACTAGTGCCGCCTTGAGGTCCGGCAATAGTTGCAAACTTACTACGTGCTTCGCCAAGCATATACTTACAACTTGCAAGTGTATAATCTTTAATCCACTGTTTAGCAAGATAATCTTCTAATAGCTGACTGTCTGGTCTATAATTATAGCACATTAATAATACTTCTTCGTTTGCTCTTGGGCGTTGAAATAGTGTAAGTTTTTTCGTTGTAGTATTCCATTTAAATTCAATAAACGAACCAAACATTCTACCTACTAGTTCTTGATACTGTGCAAACATATCGTATGTTGCAAGTCCGCCCATTTGTGTACTACCACTTAACAAATAAGTGTTTGTATATGCAAGATTAAACGGTTCAAATACCGTTCCTCCACCGCCGTTGCCTGTTCTCGAACCAATTGACCTACGGAAAATTTTTCTAACTTCAATAACTTCGCTTGGTAAAATATAATCGTTTGTATCTTCTAGCAAAGGTAAAAAGATATACGACTCTTCTACACTGTGGTCGCTTCTTTGTCTATATTTTGATAGAGCTTTACCTAACGCTGTTTCGTAGTGCTCTGGATCAAGCTCAACATCGACCATTCCGCCGCCTAAGAGGCTGTAAACATAGTCATATACTTCTTGTTTTTGTTTGATTAATTCTGCCATATGAAGTTCTCCGTACTAGTATTTATCGTTTCGATAAATATGTATATGCCAAGACTAAGTTTATACAAACCACAAAAGGGTAATGATTACAAATTTATGGATCAGCGCATCTATGAAATGTTTACTGTTGGCGGTACTGATATTAATATACACAAGTATATAGGTACTGATGACGGCGAAACAGCAAAGGATCATACACAAATACAGGACTTACTATTTTTAGAAAATAGAGACAGAAAATACGATCCTGACATATACACTATTAGAGGTATTTACAATGTTCAAGACATAGATTTTGATCTAAGTCAATTTGGATTATTCTTAAGTAATGACACATTGTTTATGACTGTACATATAAACAGTAGTGTTGAAGCAGTTGGACGTAAAATTATGAGTGGAGATGTACTAGAACTTCCGCACTTAAAAGATGAATATGCAGAAAATGATTTTGCTACAAGTCTTAAAAGATACTATGTAGTAGAAGATGTTAATCGTGCAGCAGAAGGATTTTCTCCAACTTGGTATCCTCATTTGTATAGACTAAAATTAAAATCAATAGTAGACAGCCAAGAGTATCGTGATATACTAGAACGTCCTGAAAATGACGATTTGTTTATGGGCGATTATGATGAAACTGTTACGTATGCTGTAGGAGAAACTGTAAAATATCAAGGAGTATTGTACGAAGTAATACAAGAAACAACAGGAAATTTACCTACAGATACAAATTTTTGGCAAGAATATCAAGACAATACTTTAAGAGATTTGCTTTCAACATATGAAAAAGAAATGCAAATTAATAACGCTGTACTTTCTGAAGCAGAAGCTGACGCACCAAAAAGTGGTTACGATGTAAGTCATTATTATACAGTTGATGTTGATGATCGTGGCAATGCAACTGTTAATACAGTTGAAGATCCTACAGCAAGTGCGCCGGAGAAAATGGGATATGCAGGTTACTTAGTAAGTAACGGAGAACCGCCCAATGGTGCTGCATTTGGTAGCGGCATTAAATTTCCTGCAGAAAATGATGCTGGAGATTATTTTTTACGTACTGATTATTTGCCAAATAGACTATTTAAATTTGACGGGCAACGATGGTTGCGTATGTACGATGATGTTAGAATGACAATGACTAACACCAGTGAACGTAAAACTCAACTCACATCATTTATTAATAATAATACAGTTAGTGAAATTGGCGGTGAGCAAGTTACAGAAAAGCAAGCACTTTCTAAAGCATTACGACCAAAGGCGGATGATACATAATGGATTTCTTTTACGACGGACAAATTAGACGTTATATTACTCAAATGATAAGACTTATGAGTAACTTTAGTGTTTCAGATGCACACGGAAACTTAACACAAGTACCTGTTATGTACGGAGACTTAACACGCCAAGTTGCAAACATTATTAGAGATAACTCAGAAAATAAATTACCAAGTGCTCCTAGAATGTCAGTATATGTTACTGGATTAGAAATGGATAGAACTAGGACTGCTGATGCTAGTCTAATTAGTAAAGTTCATATTAGAGAACGTGCATATGACGATCAAAATAACGAATATCTAAATACTCAAGGTAAAAATTATACTGTTGAACGTGCTATGCCTAGTCCATATATATTACGGTTAAATGTAGATATTTGGGCAAGTAATACAGAACAAAAGTTACAAATAATGGAACAAATATTAGTTTTGTTTAATCCAAGTTTTGAAATACAAACTACAGATAATTATATTGACTGGACTAGTTTAAGTGTAGTTAATTTAGAAGGTATTACATTTAGTAGTAAAAGTATTCCTGTAGGTGTTGATAGTGATATTGATGTAGGACAAATTCAATTCAGTACTCCAATATACATATCTCCGCCGACAAAAGTTAAAAGACTTGGTGTTGTTACAAATATTATTTCAAATATGTTTAACGAAGATTCGGGTTCTATTGAGCTCGGCCTTAATTTATCAGTAGGTGTTCAAGACGGTGCAGAGCCGCAATTTGCAGCCAGCTTAGGCAATAAAGGAAATGTTGTTGACTCTGGAGAGTTTCCTAATAGTGGCGATGGTACTATGGATATTGATACTAAGTTTAGATGGGAAAGTATTGTTGCTGCAAGTACATATCAAAATTACGGATTGATGGTACTTGGTAACGAAGCACAACTTATAAGCAAAAATGTAGTAGGAGAAGTGTCTTGGGAAGAATTAGTAGAAGCAATACCAGGATCATATAGAGCAGGTGTTAGTAGATTATATTTAAAAACAGACGATAGTGATAATTATATCGCAGGAACATTTACCATTAATCCTCTAGACAAAACTACAATAGTTATAACATATGACGAATTAAGAGACGATACTGCTATTACTGGTCCTGCAGGTGTACGCACATCAGTTGATTACATTATTGATCCTTTAAGATTTGATCCTACACAAGATAAAGCACCTGGCATACGATTAATGTTACTTGGTAACATTGGAGATGAATCAAACACAGACGGCGCTGATGCTTGGAAAAATGATAACGGTACAGACTTTATTGCAAGTGAAAATGATATAGTTGAATGGGACGGCACAACTTGGAATATAGTCTTTGATGCTAGTGAAACAGAAACAATTACATATGTTACTAACCTCAATAAAAATCATCAATATAAATGGAATGGTGAATTTTGGATACGTTCCTATGAAGGCGAATACTCAGGAGGGACCTGGGGTCTTCAGCTCGACGGCTAACTATTAGTATGACAGAGATAGTTTGTAGTGGTGCGCTTTTTTATTCAAAGCAAACCAAAAGAATATTTTTATTACAAAAAGCAGAAGGAAAAAACAGGGGTACTTGGGGCCTAGTCGGTGGCACTAACTTTAGAGAAGAAAGTGCATGGCAAGGACTTCAACGAGAAATTGAAGAAGAAATTGGGTTTCTTCCTAATATTATAAAAACAATTCCTTTAGAAACATTTATATCAAGTGATGAAAAATTTAACTTCCATACTTTTTTGTGTGTAGTTGAAGATGAATTTATACCTATTTTAAGTCACGAACACAAAGGATGGGCATGGAGTGAAATTAGAGAAACTCCAAAACCTTTGCATCAAGGTTTACGAAGAAGCCTTTCAACTAAGATTATAGTCAATAAGTTACAAACAGTATTTGAAGTAATGGATTTAATATAAAAAAGGACCATTAAGGTCCTTTTTTTTATTGATGTGGTACATCTTGTTCCAATGTTGGATCATATACATATGGATCAGCTAAGTGTGCATCGTCTGCATATGCTGGGGGCCAATCTGGCTCGTATGCCATACCTTCGTTACTAGGTACCGCTCCATCTGGAATGTAAGGATCTGGTTTTTCTAATATGCCCTGATCGTCGTCGTTTGGATCATTATCTGGTGGAATTGGTCCTAAAATTCCCGTGTTTGCAGATGTTCCAAATTGTACATCATCAGCATCTGCTAAAGTATCATCAGTGTGTGGATCTGAACGTAGGCTAAAAAATCTAATTGCTTCTGCTTTTGAATTAAACCAATAATATCCATTTACAGGATAATCATATGTATCTTTGTCTGCACGTTGAATCATTTCGCCGCCTGGCCACTGTACAAAGTTTGGCGCAAACGCTAGATCTTCGTCTCCTCCAACTTTTGAATAAAATCCCGACTCTTCGTTTAAATTTGTTGAAAATGTTTTTATTTCTGCCATTATTTTACCTTATCCGTTTAGAATCCAATTTTTATTTAGAGCTATATCTCTATCAGTTTGTGTTAGTGTTTGTAATCCTAAGTTACCGCCTATAAACAACGTATACGCTGTAGCTTCGACTCTTCCGTCTGGCTTAGTTTCTGCAACACTGTTGTCCCATAAGTTATTAAACATGTTTACAATCTGAGCTCTATCAAAACTACAGTTTCTAAAATACATCTGTCTACGTACATTAGTAACATTAATTTCTTGCAGAGAACTACAATCTATAATAAACTGATTAATTCCTGCTGTTGCACTTGTTGATTCAGTAGTAACATTTTGTAAATTATATGTGCCTGGTAGTTTTGTAAGTGCTCTACAATAACCCCACATACGTGCAACGTTTGTTGCGTTACTAGTATCAAATGTAGCATCTACAACTGTAAGAGTTTCACTACCATAGAACATATAACGGAAGTCTGAACACGAACTGCCAGGGCCATTTAGGTCTGGAATATAATGCATAGCTCTTGGGTTAATTGCAAATGCATAAGCATTTGTGCAGCTCGATAGATCAACACCTGCTGGGAATTCTCTAAGAGCATACATATATGCAAAGGCATATCTCATATCGCCGCCCTGTGAAGTATCCATTGTTGGTAGATATTCAATATTACGGCAACTTTGTAAAAACTGATAAAATCTAAAAATCTGTCCAAAGCTCATAGGCGGTATTGTGTTTAGAGCAAAACAGTTAGTAAACAGCCTATATCCGTCAAAGCTTCTTGGATTACCATCAATGTCTAAATATGTTTTGTTAAAGAAGTTTGTTGGAATCTCTGCTAGGTTATAGCAACCGTAGAATATGTAATCAAGGTTTGTGTTTTGGCTGTCAGTGTGTGCAAAAATTTCAAAATTTGGCACACTAGGTAAGTTGTGACAATCCCAGAAAATAGCATCATAGTTACGCAATTCTGTAGTAATAAACTCGTCATTAATTTGATTAAACTTCTCTAATACTCGACAGTATCTAAACATACCACGCATGTCTGTTGCTGAACTTGTATCTAAGTGGAATGGTATTTCTGTTAAACTCAAGCAGTTATAGAACATGTAGTAGAAGCTAGTAGCGTATTGTGTGTCTAGTGTAATGTTAGTAAACTCTGATAGTGAGTTACAGTTATAAAATAAATCACGGAATTCTGTAGCCTGATTAACTTGGTTAATGTTACGCAGTGCTGGTGCTTTAATGAGCGAAATACAACTATGGAAAATACCACGTAGTCGTGTAGCACTTCTACAGTCAAGTTCCCAGTCAAGACCTGTCAGTGAAAAACAGTTAATAAACATACGATAGAAGTCAGTAACGCTCTGTGTGTCAATATAACCAATCTCGCTCAAGTAGTAACAACTAGTAAACAGGTTATCTAAGTCAACTACTTGACTTGAATTAGATAGTGTAGGTGCAACACGTAGTTGGTTCATACCAGCAAACATACCGTTAATCCGTGTACATGCGCTTAGATCAAATGTATCTTGTGTTAGACGTTTAATATTAATACAACCATTAAACATGTTATCCATACGTGTTACACCGCTAGTATCTAGTGATGGCAAGTATTCTAGTCTATAACATGCTAAGAACATTCTGTCCATACGTGTAATCAAGTTATTTGAACCAATAAATCTTGTATACTTAACTTTAGTACACGACTCCATTAGACGATATGCATTGGTACACGAACTTGTATCAATTTGTGGCATTTCTGTTAATGATCTTAATGAAAGGAACATACCGTCCATACGTGTTACTGCACTAGTATCCATTGCTGGTAAAAATCTAAGAGCATAACATCCTGAGAACATGTATTCACAACGTTGAACATTACTAAAGTTCCAAGATGTATCACTAAACAATTCTAAATTAAAACAGTTTTGGAACTGATACTGCGAATACACATTGTTTTGAAATTCTAAAGGAGGTATATATTTTAATCGATTACAAAGTCGAAACATATAACTCATGTTTGTTCCATTCGATGTATCTAGTGCAGGAGCATTTTGTAATTGTCTATTGTAATAGAACATGTAATGGAAGTTGTTAACTGTAGATGTTGAAGGCAGTGTTGGATAACCATCGTCGCCCATATTATCACAATGACCAAACATAAAGTAACAATCTGTTAGTGTAGCAAACGGTAAGTTAGGTACTGAACGCAGTCCCCAGCAGTGTCTAAACAATTGGTTTCCGCTTGTTTGAGATGAAGCACTAGCAACCCAGTGAATTCTTTCAAGTACACTATGTCTCCAGTTCCACTGATATTGATAAAATGTACCAGTGTTATTCATAGCAAACTTGATATCTAACCAACCAGTTGAAGTGTAGTTTGTTAAGCCTGCTGCATTGTGTTTGTTATTTAGGTTAATAGCAGTTAGCGACTGTCCACTTTGCGGTGTTACAGTTACCATAACCTGTCTATATCCTCTACTTGTTAGTGTAGTTGATGAAACATTATTCCAATCATAATCATGATATGCTGTTGAGTTACTTGCAATATTTTCTACAGGACTTCCGTCACCCCAGTCAATAGTGTATGCACCCGTAGCTCTAAATGTTAAAAAGTTATGAGGGGTATCATAAATTGCAACTAGTCCGTAAAAAACTTGGTCTGTTTCAACCACGTTTGGCATAGCTAACCAATCGGATTGTCTAGTCCAGCTAGACGGATTAGTTGGTTTTACATTACCCGAAGCCGGGTCTGCCGTTGGTGGCGTTGTTATCGGTGGCAAATTGCCTGTAGGTCTTGGTCCGTAATGTACGCCCATTTAAATATCTCCTCTCAACAAATAATATTGTTTAATCATTAGTACTTATACTCTGTCATTAATGGTGGAACATCCTTTCTGACTGCGGTAAAGTCCCAGAAGAACTTAAATTCGCCGTCTACATTGTCTGTTCTAACTTCAAATCTATTGTTAGCAACTTCAACTTCTTCGACCCAAAGAACTTGACCATGTTTTACATTAGTTAGATGCACTGTAGCACCTTCTTCACGACACAATGCGCCAATGTATTCTGGAAGCTCAACGATAGCAGTACCGTTAACTACTGTTGCTTCACCTGTTAGTCTAACACCATGATATGGTGATTCAAGTGAACCATAAGATAGTTTGTATCCTGGTTTAGTTGGATGATTAATAACAAAGTTTTTAGCTGTAGCATTTAATGTGCCAGCTATTGTAACATTACCAGTAAATACCGAAGCACCTGTAACTTGTAATCTGCTAACACCGTCGTTTGATGTTTGACCAACTAGTAAGTAACTGTTACTTGAAGGAACTGCAATAAGTTCATTAGTATCATTACCTTCAAGTAGTGTTTTAGTATCATTGTTTACAGAGAACACAGTACCAACTAGTGTATCTGTAATTGTTAACAACTGACCTGCTGCACCGTCAAATCTTAAACCACCTACTACCTGATCCATTCTTGCAGTAATCTGCTGAATGCCATCAACAGCCTGGAATTGCAAGCTAGATCTAACTTTCATTGCAATGTTATTACTTGGATCTGTATTGATAACGTTTAGTGTTTCGGTGTTAAGTGTACCAGTTTGATACATATCTCCACCTAGACCAAGACCGCCTGCAACACGTAGCGCACCAGTTGTTGAACTTGTTGCTGCTGATGTACTGTTAATAGCAGTAATACCACCAATTGTTAGCGCACCGCCAAATGTTGGCGATGTTGTCCACTGTGGTACTGAACCGTCACTAAACAGTACTGAGTTGTTAGGTCCAATTGCTAGGTTTGTTAAGCTGTCTGTAGCACCTGAGTAAATCAAGTCACCTGCTGTGTAACTTGCTAGACCTGTACCACCTTTGTTAGTTGGTACACTTGATGATAAGTTAGCTGGGTTAGTATAATAGTTACCTGCTTGGCCGCCTAAGAAACCAGCATCAATAACACCACTCTTAATACTAACTTGTCCATTAGTTGTTGTAAACTGTAATTTGTTAGTTCCAATAACACCTAGGTTAGTATAGTTAGTATCACCGCTGCCGTCATCTGCTCTTGCAACATCTAGTGCTAGTTCTGCATAATACTTGTTAAATCCGTCATCTGGATCAGTAAAGAAGTCACCAGTTACTGATATTGGACTATCTACTACTGGTCTAACATTCTGTACTGCAAGTACCCAAGCACTGTTACCGTTTAACAATCTTAAGAATGATTGATCAGTTGCAGTACCTTCTGGTGCAAGTCTTGATGGATCAATAACACCCGAAACAATAGCACTTGCATCAAAGCTACTTGAAGCAAGTATACCCCAGTTTAAGATATCAGTTGAACTTGTGTTTACTGTCCCAACAATAGCAACGTTTTGTAGTGTAAATGTTGCTGCTCCTGTTCCTGTATCTGTAACATCGATCGGGTTAATTGTAACACCATTTGTACTTGCTAGTGCATCGCCGCCGCCTTCGTGTAATGTAAATGTATTAGTTGTTACACTACCAACAAAGTAAGTTGTTTCATCTAACAATCCTTCTGGAGCATCAGTAGCACTTAGTCTAATAATATCGCCAGTTTGGAATGTGTGTGCTGGAACATTAAACACATTACTATCAATAGCAACAGTATCGTGTATAAACACATGGTTACCTGATGTTGAACCGCCTAGTAATATTTGCGAACCTGCTGTAAACGCATAGTTTGCATAAAGTTCAAATGTATCTACATCAAGAACTTTAACAAAGTAAGTAGTTCCGTCTACTAAGTTACCTACTACTGGGTTACCATTTCTGCTATACTTAACAGCTTCACCGCTTACAAGTCCATGGCCTGTAATTTCAAATTCACTGTTTAAGTAATCAACGTCACCGCCTGCGCCAATGTCAGAACCATTAAAGATAACGTTTGTAGTTGCTGTTAAATCTGCAATAGTTTTAACTGTTGCATTAGCATCTTGTATGTAGTCTGGTGATCCTTCGTTAGCACTAAACTTGAGGAAGCCTCCTGTTAGATCAATAAACAATCTAGTTTGTACAGTAGCAACATTAATGCTAAAGTTTGTACCAGTACCGCCGATATTTGATGGTGCTGCACTTAGCGTATCGCCTGCTGTATAGTTAACACCGCTTGCTGTAAGTTGTACACTTTCAACTACGCCTGTAGTAACTGTAATGTCTGCAACTGCGCCAGTACCAGTGCCGCCTGTTAGAGGAACATCTTTATATGTTTGTGTTCCAGTGCCTGGTGTATAACCACTACCAGCATTAAATGTTGCATAGTTAAGTGAAGCAATATTACCATATGTTGGTCCTGCTGTGATATCACCCTGCGCACCTGCGTTAGCACCAATTACTTCAGTGATCCCTGTGAAGTCATATGTTATACCACCTTCAAGAATTAGATACTGACTAATTGTATCACTCTTCATAAAGTAGTTGTCAACAATTTCTTGTGTTGGGTTTACTGTACTTGGAATAATGCCTGTTTGTGCAGAACCATTAACTTCAATTTCACCTGTAGTGTTAAATGTGCCAGTTGTATCTGCTAGTGTAATAACGGTATTAGCAATAACTGTTTCTTGTAAGTAACCAAATGCACCCGAATTACCAACCTGAGTAATTTCATCACCCTTGTTAGCAGTAATATTATTATTAAGAGAAATAATTACTTGATCATAAGTTTCACTTGCGTTATCACCTGCAATTACTTCAATTGGAGGAACACGATCTGAAAGTCTTAGTCTTCCTTCCCACTCATTAACGTTATATGTTGTAATACCACGTGCTGGTGGTAACAAGTCTGCATTAATTTGACCCGCTGAGTTTAACTGTACAACAGCACCTGGAACTGCGTTAGAACTAACGTTTTTATCTAGTACGTTACCAAGTCTGTTAGCAATAAAGCTACGTACAGCAAGCTGAGTAGATATACGTTCATTTTTTGCACCGCCAATTTCGTTATCACCTAATCCAACGTCTGTTGAGAACTCTTCAATTTCAACATCTGTTAAGCTCAAACGTAGAACAGCAAGTTCACTAACTGTAACTGTTGCGTTAAATGTAATCTCACCTGATTTGTTTTCAGCAACAATAAACGAACCAACTTTAAAGTCACCAAGTTCGTTAGTACCTGAAGCGTAAACTCGTCCTGGTAATTCTGAATACTGTTCAAAGTCTGTACCTCTACTATCGCCACCGTTTTGTGGTAGTGCGTTATAGTCGATACCTGAACCTGAATATTCCCAAGTGTGTGATGAACTGTTAACAATTGACGGTCTGTGGAAACTAATCTTGTTACCTACTGCCTGACTTGGGTTTTGAATAACATTATCCGGAACAGTTGAATCAATTGTAAATGTTGCTGTCCAATACTGTGTTGTATTTTCAACAGTGTCAATTGTAATCGCAGGTGCCTGTAATGCGCCAGCAATTTGTGTAATTGTTGAAGTAGTTTCAAAACGTACTGTAATTGGATCTTCAGCACCTACGTTAGTACCTTCGTTAGATACAATAAGTGTTCTTGTTAAATGATCCCAGTCATATACAAATGCTGTGTTTTCAAATCCTGATGTATCACCAAGTAGTGCATCACCTGTTGTAAAGCTATTTGCATTTAGACCTTGTCCATCAGTAAGTACAAGTATTTGATAATTATTGTGTTCTGATTTAATTTCTTCTACAATAAACTCTTCTGCGTTTAGTGTAAACGAGTGTGTGCCTATACCAGCAGCCTGTAAATCTACAATAAATGATAATGAGTTATCTTGATATAGGTAGAATGTATCTGTATCAATAACATTTACATAGTATTGACCTTGATCAAACAATCCTAAAATATTCTCATTACCGTTAGAGTTATAGTAAACTGATTGATTGTTAGTAAATCCATGATCTACAATAGTAATAATGTTTGTATCTATATCAATAGATGTCGCAGCATCAAATGTAACTTCTGAAGTTGCTTGTTTGTAATCTGCTGTAATATCTGTATTATCATCAATGTCACGTACACGAATAACAAACTGTTCAACTGGTGAACGTCCAGTACCGATTGATGTAAATGTATTACCTCCATCAAAGCCGCTTGCTACAATAAATCCTCTATCAAACAAGAATGCGTTCTGTGAAAAACCACTTGCTCTAAGTGCATACAAACCAAAGTTTGATGCAGAGTTGGTAATTGACAAATAACCACCTGACTGACAGTAACTACCGTTAAGCATAAAGATTTGGAAACACGAAACGATCTGTGCATAAGCATCGTTAATAACTAACCAACCTGTACCACCAAATGATAGTGTAGTAAAGGCGTTTGAAACCATTGACTTACCTTGTTCTGGTATGCCATCTCCAAAGCTAACTGGTGTTTCAACTTCTTCTAGTATTCCTGGAATGTTTGGAGATTGGATTTTACTACCATCAACTAATGCACCGTTTGCACCCAAGAACGAAATAATTGAACAGTTCTGAATATACGGTGATGTAGTAATGATTGGTTTAGTATTACCAATACCAAAGTATTCTGTTCTATCTACTGAAGTATCTGCTGGGTCGTCAAACGCAACTGCCCAATCAAATGTATATGTTGGGATGTTGTTTTCGTCTAGTGCATCTTTAAATGTTACACCAAAGATATATGTACCGTTTCGTGTACGGAACATATCCTTGCCTGAGTTAAGTGGTCTAATAACAACCGAACGAATCGAGTCACCAACGATTGTTACAAAGTCTGGAACAATAATTGGGTTATTAATGTAGAAGTCACCTGCAGAAATACTAACAGTAATCGGAATAATATCAAAACGTGCTTCAACAATATCTGGAATATCACCTTCGTTAATAATTACAAATACATCGTCAAACAAACTTGTTATTTTTGTTTCAGTGTCTGCACCTGTAGAATCAGCAATCATTAAGTTACGTAAGTATCTGTATGATTCAACCGTTGCTTCTTTTTCAGCTACACTACCTAATTGTAGTACACCAAAACTATAATATGCATCAGCAGCAATGTAAGATTGCACATTACCATTATACATAACATCATGACATATAGCATCAATTAAGAATCCTGTATCACGTTCACATGTTGCAACATCATATGTTAATGTTGGATAGTTAGTAGAAATATAACTAGTAACTGCTGCAATATATGTGTCTTTGTTAGTTTGGAATGCAGTTACAGATGTTGCTGCATCAATTGGTGTATAATTATTGCTTGGGAATGCGTTAGCAATATTATTATCAATCCATGTAGTAACACCAGAAGAAACAGTTTGTTGTCCTGTTGTTCCTAGTGCTGCATATTCTGACTGGAATGTTGCACTTGTCCAACTAATATCAGGTTCTGATCTTACGGGTAGTGTGCCGTCATTGTCAATAGTGTCTACAATTTGCTGTACTAGTGTTGCTGCCTGTGTACCTGCTGCTGCACTACCTGCAGTACCTGCTGTATCTTGTGTTTCTAAGTTACCTGGTGATACAACAACTGCTGTTTCAATAATAACTTCCTCAACAACAGTTTTTAAACGCCCGTATGCTGCAACAGTTTCTTCTTTTTCGCCTGAACCTAACTGACTTACTGCTCCTACAAAATATGATGCAGCAGCGTCATAAGTTTGTAAGTTACCACCATATGTGATATCGTAAACAAGAGCATCTACAATTAGACCTACGTCTCTTTCGCACTTATCAACATCATATGAGAAGTCTGCTGCAAATGGAGGTTGTTGGGCTCCTACTTGCCCTGCAATCCATGCTGTAATTTCTTTTTGTATAAATGTTCTGTTAGCAACTAATTGTGCTGCTGCATTTAAGTAGCCTGCATCGCTTGCATTTCCTGAGCCGCCAGTTGGTGTTGGATAAGAATATGCATCTGCTGCCGAGTCTCCATTCTGAATAACATCAATAATCTCGTCCCACAATGCATCTGATCTACTAATCAATGTTGCATCACTTAGCTCTGCTGCTGTTAGTGTTTTAGCTTGACCAAACGCTGCAATAGTTTGCGGCTTTTGACTTTCTTGAACAACACTAGCATCACCTTGTAAGTAACGTTTTGCACTTGCAATAGATCTATAATTACTGTTGAATATAGCATCTAAACGTACAGCGTCAACTAGATATTCAGTATCTCTTTCACACTTAACAGAATCATATTCAAATCCTAACCAAATGTTACCTTTATCAGTTACACCGGTGCTAATTAGATCAATTACAATATCCCAAAGAAGTGCAACTTCTGCTTGTTCTATTGTATCAGTATAGTCTAATGATAGATTTTTAGCATATCCAAATGCTGCTATAGTTTCGTCTTTTTGATCTGCATTTACAACACTTGCTGTGCCTCTTGCATACGATCTTCCTGCAACTGTTGATGCAAAATATGATCCTGTAATTAAGTCATAACAAACTGCGTCAATAATTAAACCAATATCACGCTCACAAGTTGCAACATTATAGATAAATCCTGAGAATGTACCTTTAATAAATCTTGTTGTTGCTGTTTGAATTACCTCTTTGGCATCTTGTAATGCATTATAAGTAGAAATCTTTGTACTTACACCTACTAAATCTGGTTCAACTTTTGCTGGTCTAGTTAAAACTAGTAGTAATTCGTCAAACCTTTCTCTAACAGTTGCTTGTGCAGATGTTGTTGTAAGATTTCCGTAAACTTTCTGGAATGGTGCAACATTAGTATAAGATGGAACAAATTGAACGTTGTTTAAGATTCCTTCTACACATAAGTCACGAGTAAATTCAATAGCTTTAAGTGTTTGGAATAACTGTTGCTTCATTACCTTTGCAATGGTAAGATAGCTTAAACCGCCTTCAACAGATTTTTGGTTACCACCTAGTACAATATCGTATGCTACTGCATCAACAATTAGACCAACATCTCTCTTACATGTGTCTCTATTGTAGTCAAATGTAATAGTATTTAGATAGAACAATGTTTCAGTAATTATTGCTGATTCGTTGCTAGTTAAGTCGCTTGATGCATCTTGTAGATCTTGTACTGCCCAAGTTATAGCAGGATCAACTGCTGCTGGAAGATTAGTTAAATCGCCGTCGCTAATTGTATCTTCGATAACTTGTACTAGTGTTTGTACTGCTGCGGCAGTTGTTGCATCTGCACCATTATATGTTACAGTATCTTGAACTTCAGTATTTCCTGTAGATGCTGATACTGCGATACCTTGTACTACTTGTCCAATTACAGATTGTAGTCTGTTGTATGCTGCTTGTGTTGCTGTAACTTCTGTGCCTGAAAGAAGATTTTCGCCAAAGAAGTATGCACCAGCTGCATATCTTGTTGCTGTATTGCCGCCGTATAAAATGTCATAACTTAGTGCATCAATAACACGACCTGCATGTTCTCTTGTGATGCGGGGCTTATATCTTAGAGTTGAATAGTTAACACCTAACCATGCAATCATTTCTTCTACTAAGAACGCTCTGTTAACTTGGATTTGATCTTTTGCATATTCTAAGTTAGCATCTGCACCTGTTGGTGTTGTAAATGTTAGTGCTGATGCTGCCGAATCTCCATTTTGAAGTATATCAATGATTTCATCAAATGTAGCAGTTACACTATTAGTTGCTGCTACAAAGTCTGCAACGTTCGTAAGTGCAAGTGCTCTTGTTTTTAAGTCGCCTATTGCAAGAATAAACTCACGTAATTGATCAACATATTTTACAGGATCACTTACAATATTGTATCCTTTTGCTACTGCTATAGCATTATAGTTAGTACCAAGAGCAACATCTAATGCTGCTGCTTCAACAAAATTACCAAACTTATTAGTAAAGTCTGTTGTGTCATATTCGTAGCCTGTAAAATTATTTTCAATATATTCAATAACAGACTGTTGAATATTAGCAGTATCATTTACTAATGCTGTTGCTGCTGTTTGAATTGTACCAGCAACCCATGTAATGTCAGGATCAATAACGTTTGGTAACGCCGATGTACCTTGATCAATTACGTTAATAATAATATCAATAAGATCTTGCATTGCCTCGTATGCTGCAATCAAATCTGGGTCTAGCTCTTCTGGTGGTGCACCAGTTGGCTCTGTACCAGTTGTTCCGCCTGTCGGTGGAGCTGCTGTTGGTGTGCCGCCACCGCCTGTGCCAGTACCTGGTGTTGTTCCACCGCCTGTGCCAGTACCAGTTGGTGTGCCTGTTGGTCCTGTTCCTGTTGTTGGATCTGGATTAATTGGCTCACCTTGTTCATTAGTTGGTTCTTGGAAGTCAGTACCTGAAATTGCACCTTCAACCCAAACTTTTAATTCTGCATAAAGTAATGATGTTATAACTCTTTGGTTTGGTGGTAATTGGTTTACTGCGTTTTCATAATACATTGATGCATTATAATGTGTAGCACTGTTACCGCCATAAACAATATCGTAACATAGCGCATCAAGTACATAACCTACATCTCTACGACATTTTGCACTATCGTATACTAAATCTGGATAGTTAAGTGTTAACCAGCTAATTGCTCTGTTCTGGATAAGAATTCTTTTATCTTGAATAATATCTTTTGCTTCAACCTTTTCCGGAACTACTCCTACAGGTGCTGGATATTGCATTGGACGAGTAGAACCATCTTCTGTTTCACCGTTTTCAATAATATAAATTACTTCGTCCCATGCTTCGTCATTACGGAACTGTGCTAGTGCATCTGTGCTAGTAAGTGTCGATGCTAGTCCTTTAGCATGTTTTAAACTTTCTACTGTTTGAATATTTTGATAATTGTTAAGATATTCACTTGTACCTCTAGTATATGCTAGACCGGCTGTAACTTGATTATAGTTGGTACCTAGTAGTATATCCCAGTATGCTGCATCAATAATTAAGCCTGTATCTCTACGACACTTTTCTTCAGCATATGCACCTGGATATTTTTGATCTAAATAGATCAAAGAGTTTTGTTTAATCGCTGCGGTTTCAGTGCGTATTGTAGTTCTATCTGTAGCACCAGGATCTTCGTTAACACCTGCTACATAAGAAGGATTTGTAATTGTTACAGGATAATTAACGTTATCTTGGTATGTTCTTTCGTTAAATTCAGCTAAAAGTGTATTAAGTGTTGCTGCTTCTGTTGCACTACCGTTAGCTGCGTCAGTAACTTGTGCTACTGATGTTTGACTTGGTGCTGAAATTGTATTACTTTGAATAACATCATCAATATATGTTTGAAGATGTGTAATTGACTCTCTAAACTGTGCTTCTGCACCAACAATATTATCATCGCCAGTAATCATCCAGTCAGCTTTATCTATAGTTGCAGTATTACCGCTATAGTATAAGTCATAGCTCATTGCATCAATCAAGTCTCTATAAAAGTCTCTCCAAACTTCTTGATTATATGTTAAACCGTCTTGGAATGGAGAATTACCTGCTGTAATCTCTGCTTCAATCCATGCAATCTGTTCTGCTGCAATAAATTCTTTGTTTCTTCTTAGAAGATCAACACCTTGTGTAAGTGTAATAATTGATGTTGGATTTGGAGTATAATAGAGTTCAGTCATTACAACTGGATCTAACAATTCTTTCCAAATTATGCTAACAATATCATCCCATAGCCCACTAATATAGTCAAGGCTTGCAGCATTTAGTGGTGTTACAAGTTCTATTCTAGTTAGAACATAGATAATAAAATCAATATACTTTGCTTTTTGTCCGTCTGTTGGAAGTGCAGAGTATTTTTCGCCTAGTTCTAGCGCAAGTACTGTAGATTTATAGTTTGTTTGGAATACAAGATCATCTGTTACTGCATCAATTAGTCTTTCTGCATCATTGCCAAAGTCTGTTTGATCGAATGTTGGAAAGAAGTTAACAAAGTTTGCTTCAATAAATGCAATCGCTTCTTCTTTAATATATGGCTTGTTGTCACGCAATAACTTCTTAGCGTTGAAGAATTCTCTACCTGGATCAACTTTCGGACGGTAAGATAAATCTGCCGCAATTTGTGTAGCTCTTGTGATAGACTTAACTGGTTGGCTAGTACCATCGTTTTCGTCATCACCATATTTGTCCGATACATATACTCGGTTGCCGCCAAATGCATCTGGTCTGCCCCAGAATGTATTGCCTGCTCCGTCTGTTGATAGTACCGCAGGATCGATTGAATCTTCGGGTGGAAGTTTAATAATATAGCTAAAGTTAACATCGTCGGGTGCTTGTATACCCACGTACTTGTTATTGTCTGCATCATTAAAGAATAAAGTTTCTGCTGCATTTACAGTAATTGGTCCGTTAAATTCAGTACCGTCTGCTTCAATAACAACTTTTGGTGCACCGTCAACACTTGCAGTAACACTTGCTTTTGTACTGTCTTGATTGTCAACGATTGTTAATGAAGTATCTCCTTGGAAAATACTTGATGATGCAAAATCTGGATCGACTGCTTGTAACGCAACAATTTCACCGTTATCTTTTTTAGTGAAAATCTTACCATCTGCTGTGTTAATTGCAATTTGACCTGGTTCGATCTGTGAATCCGTAGGTACTCTTCCTGGTACACTACTTCTAATGTGTTTTAATTTGCTAGCCATTTATTTTCTTCCTATATAGGTAAAGGGTTGAAACACTTGTCTTCCCTTATTTTTAGCATATATATGCTATATTTTTATTTATCCTTAAAAGGTTCCTTCGTCGATTACATCGGTCCAAACTGGAACATTATTTTCATCTGTTGTTAAAACTCCGTAACTTGTAGTAGCATTGAAACCTGGATTTGAAACACCGGTATTTCCTAATGCGCCTGTATCATTACCGTATACAATACTGTTTGCTGGTATAGTTGTTAAACCAGTACCACCATATTGTGGCATAAGTTGATTGCCTAGTTCTAAGTCGCCGTCTACAATTACAGTTGTTCTAAATGTTGTTTCACCGTTAACATCACCAATAGTAATAGTTGATGCTGCACCAAATGCATTAATAACTGTTGCATTAGTGTTAATAATATCTACAGTACCAATTGCAGAAGTAGTTAAAGCATTTTCTATTCTAATATTGTTAGAATAAATGTGATTCCATTGCTTAGTTGTGCTACCTAAATCATATGTATTATTAGCATCTGGTACTAAGTTAGAAGTAAAGTCTGCAATAACTTCGACAGTGTCAACATCTTGGTCACCAATCCTTAGATTGCCGCCTAGTGTAATATCGCCTGTAACATCTAAGTTACCTGTTACATTTGTATTAGCTTCTAAATTAATAGCTCCTGTACCGCTTGTGCGTACATCAAGATCGGAGTTTGAATTAATAGTTTCAAGTACATTACCGATGATTTGTATATCACCGTTTTCGATTGCTTCTGTACCACCTAAGTCAAAACCACCAAGTGCTGATATTTTACCGTCTGCATTAACACTAAGTTGAGTTGTACCAAGATAAATTGTGCTGCCACTTAGATAAAGATCGCGCCATTTATTAACTGCACTACCAAGATCGTATGTTTCATCAGCGTCAGGGATAAGGTCTACGCCAATTGTGTCACCGTCTTGAAGTCCTAGTGAACCTGTTAAACGTCTCCAGTCTAACGGGGAAACATCTGGATCTGCTCCGATATTATCTCTTAGTGCAATGTAAAGTCTATCACTTTGTACTACAAGTTCGTTTGCTTGATATTGGATTCCTGCACCCCAGGTATCTCTCCAGTTTAAACCTGCAACTAAAATTTCCCAGTTTGCACCGTCATTTTCAAAAGTAGTAGGATCTGCAGTATGTCCTGTATTACAGTAATAAACTGTAACGCCGTAACGAACAACGTTTCCGACTTTGTAGTAAGTACCACCTACCCATTCAGAGGCCCATTCGAAGCCTCCCGCCATTATTTCCCAACTGCCTAGATCTCGATCGGCATAAAAATTTGACTGAGCTGTGTGTCCTGCTTTACATACGTATGATGTACCACCATAGCGTACAACATCATCTCTGAGGTATGCAGTGCCGGTAACCCACTCTCCTTTCCATACAAATCGTAATCTACCTAGATTAAATTCTGCCATTTTTCCTTATCCTTTAATTCAGCACATGCTTTGCATGTATTTATCTTTTTCTATCTTAACCCAACGGATCAATTTTTAATATGAACTCCCCGTCGGCATTAACTTCATAGTCAATGTTTTTAGAGTCCCATCTATACTGCTGATATCTCATATTTTCAATATCAGGATCGTCTTCTTTGTTCGGTAGTCTTTTATCAAAAAAATCTACTCCAAATTCAAAATTTTCAAAGTCCTTTGTACTATCAGGACCTGATTCGTTTATACGAATTTCTGCTGTCTTGTCCAGTACCATATCAATTTTTGTCAAATATAAAAACTGATCTTCATCTATTCTTAGTGCATAAAAATACCTAGAGCCGTTATATTGATCATAGATTATATCTGGACTGTTTCCTAAATAATAATTTCCGCTACTCATTTGTTTTCTCCTTATACAATCTCAACAAAGCTCATTAGTACGTCTACACTGTCATCTACACTAGACACTACCATTAATTCATTACTAGCAGCAACAATTAGTTTTTCACCTCCATTAACTGCTCGTAAACTTCCCCCTGGAGGAATCATTACGTCTTTTAGGTAATACCCTGTTGTGCTTGTTTCGTCTGTTAACATTACGCTAACCATTACTGCTTTGTCAGCAAGTAAATTTGTAAGGCTGAGTCCAATTACAGTTGCTCTAGAATTGCCTGCTGTCTGAGCAATTTGTACAGGGGTTGTCCCAACCTGTGTTAATACTTTATTTTTAAATAATGTTGCCATTTTCTTTTATCCTAAACTTAATACAATTTCTAGTGCTAAATCTTCTGCATCTGCTCTTGAAATACCACTTGCAGAACCTGCAACTGATACCCAGTTTTGTCCATCATATACTTCAACACGACTGTCTGTAGTGTTAAATCTTGTAACACCTGTTTGCGGTGTTGCTGGTCTTTCTACACTTGTTCCTACTGGAATTACAAATCCTTCTGCATCACCAAATTTAAGGTAGCCTGTACCAGTTTGCACAATTTCCATATTTGAAGCAGGTGCAGTATTAGTTATCGTACTTTCATTAATTGCAAAGTTTTCAAGAATAACACTGCCTGTTCCATTTGCTTGGAAACTCATATCAGTATTTGTATTTACTGCACTAATGCTAGTATTTTCAATTAAAATGTTATCTATTTCAATCCTTGGTGTGTTTAATCCAGTACTGTCTAATGATGCTGCTAACGATCCGTTGGAATAGAATCTTATAACGCCATCGTTTGCACCAGGTGTTAATTCAGCAGTAATATAAGTGTCTCTATCGTCATCAAATACGCCACCTAAGCCACTCCAACTAGTGCCATCATATCCTTCGTAATCGCCTATGTCAGTATTAAATCTTACCATGCCTGCTACTGGTGTTGCAGGTCTGTCAGCAGTTGTACCTGCTGGTAAAACAATACTTTCTGTGCTATCAAAATTAACAATGTTTCCTGCACCTAAACTAATATCTAAGTCGTTGCCCGGTGCTACTGTTATCGTAGATTGATTGATTGAAATATCACCAAAATCAATTGACCCAGTACCACTTGCACGAAGTTCTAAGTTGCTATTACTATTAGTTGTAGTAATATAATTGTCTTCAATTATGATATCACCTGTACTAAATGTATCACTAGATACTAAAGAATTTGAAGATATCAAACTATTTGTAAACAATGTGCCTTCTACTGTTAGGTCTTGTAGAATTCTAACATTGTTATTTGGAACTAGTATTTCGCCTGTTCCATTAGCACCTAGTTCTAAATTTGCATTTGATCTTGTAGTTGTAATAAAGTTATCATCAATTAATATTTCTTCAAATTGGAATGCTCCTTCGACATCAAAACTTCCACCTACATTAATATTACCATTAATAGTTGTATTTCCAGTTTGTGTATAATCTCCGTTGTGTGTTAGTGTTCCGTTAACATTTAAATCATTTAAAGTAGTAGTTCCGAGAACAGTTAAGTCTTGATCAAATTCTACATCAGCAAGTTGTACTCTAACAACGTTTCCTGGATTTGCTTGTAAAATAATATCGGAAATAGAAGTAACATAGTTTCCTACTAGTGTTATAGTACCAGTACTGAATTGAGATGCTGATACAAATCCAGTGTTATTAATGGTGTTTGAATTAATAGTAGAAGTTGGTGCTAATATATCTCCAGTTACTGATAAATCATTTTGATCAATAATAACTTCACCGCCTGGTTGCGGTCTTAATATAAGATCAGTATTTGTTACGGTTGGGTCTATAGATATCACGTTATTTGCAACAACTATGTCATCTAGTGTTGAAGTTCCCTGAACATTTATGTTGCCATTAAATATAGCAGACCCTGTTACAGTATATGTGCCTGTTTGTTGTGTATTACCTATGTGATTAATTAATCCAGTTGCAGTGATATCTCCAGTCGTAGTTGTACCAACAACAGTTAAATCGTTACTAATGTACACATCGCTGTTTGGTACAAAAATTCTGCCTGTGCCACTTGCACGTAGTTCTAAATCACTATTACTTTGAGTAGTTGTGATAGTATTAAAAATAAGAGAAATATCGCCAGTGCTAAACGAAGAACTTGAAATGCTTCCGGAGTTTACAATAGCACCACTATTAATTGTTCCACCAACTGTTAAATCATTAGTAATTTCAACATCGTTGTTTGGAATAAGAACTACACCAGTGCCGTTTGCTCTTAGATCTAAATCACTATTACTTAAAGTAGTTGTAATAAAGTTATCGTCAATTAAAATATCTTCAAACTGTGCTTGCGACAATGCTGTTAAATTACCGTCAATTGATAAATTTCCTGTTAAATCAAAATCACCAGTTTGTGATGTGCCGCCAATCTGAGTTAAAGTTCCAGTTATTGTAGTATCTTGTAAATCTGTATTTCCAGTAACTGTCAAATCATTTAATACTCTTAGATCCGAGTTTACTTGAATTATACCAACACCATTAGCTTCTAGTATTAAATTATCACCCGGATTAATTGTTTTAATAAGATCATTAATAATTCTAATGTTAGCAGTTTCAAAAGAACCTGACGTAATTAAACCTGCATTATTAATATTTTCAGTTGTAGTTGCTCCAAGAATTTCTAAGTTATTATTAATTAAAACATCATTAGTTGGTACTAAAACTACACCAGTACCTGCTGCACGTAACTCTAGGTCGCTGTTACTTGCAGTAGTTGTAATAAAGTTATCATTAATTAAAATATTTTCAAACTGCATTTCTGCATTGATTGAAAACAATCCATTAATAGTATAATCACCATTAATTGTTGCATCACCAGTTTGGAAATAATTCCCTGTATGGGTAATTGTTCCGTTTATTACAGTATTATCAAGTGTAGTTAATCCGCTAACTGTTAAGTCATTTGTTATTGATACATTACTAGTTGGTATTACTACAGATCCAGTTCCACTTGCATCTAGTATGAGATCTGAATTACTTAAATTTGTTGATATAGTATTATTAAAAATAGCAATATCACCAGTACTGAAAAGATTAGCAGTAATAGACATACTATTAACATCTTGTGTTGTTAATGTTCCAGTTAAAATCTCAACGTTTTGTAAAAATTCAACATCATTGCTTGGTACAATTACTTTACCTGTGCCGGCGGCACGTAGATCTAAATCGGCATTACTTGAAGTAGTTGTAATAAAATTATCTTCAATTAATATTTCTTCTAATTGAACTGCTGATTGTACATCTAATATTCCGCTAATAGATAAATCACCAATAAGGTCGTAGTCACCAGTTTGATTTGTGTTACCAATATGTGTTAATAGCCCATTAATATTTGTAGTTGATAACTGAGTTGTACCGTTTACTGTTAAATTATTATCAAATTGTACATTATTAGAATCAACTAGTATTGCGCCAGTTCCTGCTGCACGTAATTCTAAATTTGAATTAGAAGTTGTTGTTTCTATTACATTATCGAAAATATTAATATCGCCAGTTGTAAATAATGGAGATGTTATTGATGTAACTGCTATCAAGTTAGGCGTAGTAACTGTTCCGTTAACAGTTAGATTATTTTGTATTGTAACATCGTTATTTGGAACAATAACTTCACCAGTGCCTACTGCACGTAATTCTAAATCAGCGTTGGTTGTTGTAGTTGTAATATAATTGTCGTCTATTAAAATTTCTTCAAACTGTGCTGCTTGTGTAACGTCTAAAGTACCTGTTGTAGATATGTTACCAGTAACAGTTAAGTTGCCAGTTTGTGTAGTATCGCCTGCATGTGTAATTGTTCCTACAACAACAGTGTTTAATAAATCTGTATCGCCGCGGACTTCTAAACCAAGTTGCATTACTACGTCATTGTTAGCAACTATATTTCCTACACCTGCTGCTGCAAGTTCTAAGTTTGCGTTTGATGACGCTGTAGTAATTACATTATTAGTAATTGTAATATCACTAACGTTGTATGTAGTTGCATCTACTGTAGTTGTTACATCAACTGTATCTGCATTAATTTGATTAGTAACACTTAAATCGTTTGTGATTGTAACATCGTTGTTTGGTATTAAAATAATACCAGTACCACTTGCTCGAAGCTCTAAATCACTGTTACTTACAGTAGTTGTAATATAATTGTCGTCAATTAAAATATTTTCAAATTGTACTTGCGACTGTATATTTGTTACTCCAGTTACAGTTAAATCGCCTGTAATATCTGCATTGCCTACTTGTGTAACATTTCCGTTGTGTGTGATATCTCCATTTACAGTTAAGGCTTGTACATCTGTTGCACCTGCTACTGTTAATGCTTGTCCAAGCACAACATTATTTGTATCAACGTGTATTTCGCCTGCACCATTTGCTCTTAATACTAAATCTGAGTTTGATAGTGTAGTTGTAATAGTATTATTATCAATTAAGATATCGCCAGTTGTAAATGTATCAGTTATAATATTATTATTAACAACTACGTCATGAGCAGATGTCAATCCAATAACAGTTAGATTATTATTAATTATAACATCGTTGTTTGGTATTTGAATAAACCCAGTGCCATTTGCACGTAGTTCTAAATCACTGTTACTTAAAGTAGTAGTTACAACATTACCTTCAACTCTAATATCTTCAAACTGACCTGCACCGTCAACTGTTAAAGTTTCTGTTAGAGAAACATTGCCAGTAACATCAACATCGCCTGTTATATCAACTGCTCCGTTAACAGTTAGATCTGAATTAATTGTTAGATCTTGTACAGTTGTTGTACCTTGTACAACTAAATTGTTTGTTATTGTAACATCGTTGTTAGGTACAATAACTTCTCCTGTGCCGTTTGCACGAAGTTCTAAATCTGCATTTGAGTCTATTGTTTGAATGTAGTTGTCATTGATTTCAATGCTATCAATGTATAATCTATTAGCCCACAAATCTCTCCAACGTAAACTAGGGCTACCTAAATCATAGGTATCAGTTATATTTGGAAACATACCGCTATCAATGTTAGCAGTAAAACTAACTGAATCTGTGCTTTGATCACCTATTTGAATATTACCTGCAACAGTAACATCACCAACTACATCTAAATTACCAGTAATGTCTACATTATCTTGTAAATTAATTTGGCCGCTTGCTGCTGTAATGTTAGCGTCTCCTGATAATGTTTCAAGAGTGTTACCGCTTAAACGCCAATTACCTGTTTCAATTTTATCGCCTTTAATTAGTGTAGTATTTGTGCCGTCTGTAATTTCAATACCATTAGTTGTATCAATATTAAAACTTGCATTACTAAACTGAATAGCACCATTTTCTTGGTCAATTACAAATAAATCGCCTACTCTAAAATCACCTTTATGGTCAACTGTTGAATAATAAATTTTTGCGTTATTAGTTTCTACAATTTCGTTTGCTTGTATTACAGTGTTAGGATCGTTATCAACATCTTTACCGTTGCCTATGTATGCAACATTATGACCAATAGCATACATTATTACACCAGGACCGTCGCCTACTAAGCCTTCGTTGCCGTAAACACTGGCAGATCCAATCAAGCGTATTTCTGCACCAAAGTCTGAAAAGTCTACAAGTGAAATTCTTGTAGCGGTTGCTCCGCCACTAAATCTAACATCTTGTCCTGATACGCCATCATCAATAATATTAGTTGATCCGCTGATATCGTCAAAGTGTAACAGTAAAACTGTACCCGGTTGTTCTCCTAAAAACGGAGTAGTAGTAGGTGTAAAGTTTGCTGTATATTTGGCTTCACCTTTAACAACTCTTACCTCATCAATATTACCATCTACAAAAGAAGTATCATTAAATCCTGCACCAATTCTTACGCCTGTTTCAACATATGTTGTATTATCAGTCCAAGTGCTACCTTCTTGTGTTCCGTCAATAAAGAGTTTAGTATCTGTACCTTCTCTTGTTACAGCAACATGATACCAAGTACTTGTGGTAGGTGATGAAGTACCTGTGATTACTTCTGCACCATTTACATAGTATGCAAAATTTCCTGAACCGTTAATGTAAATTACAGGAGCTGCTTGTGATGCTGTTGTTCTTTGATCATACAAGTTGCCTGCAACTGCATCAAAATACACAAACATTTCAATAGTAAAATCACCAGTGCCAAATTCAAAATCTTCTATGCTGGCCACTGTTATGTAGTCGCCAGTACCATCTAAAACTAAACTACCAATACCGAACTTGCTGTTAGTTGAATCAATTTGTGCATCACCGTTGACTGTTACAGTTTTTCCAGGACGTTCTTCTGGTAATACCCATCCTACATTTTTAGCATCAATATAAAATTTGCCGTCTGCATCAACTGTTTCAATTGTGCCTGTTGCTAGTACTGTTGTGCCATCTGTGTCATAATAAGTTACAGTTTCGCCTGCACTAAATGATCCTGTTACATCAGAAACACGCAATGCCGTTTTGCCGTCACCTTTAAGACCAGCACTACTATCGTATGCATATAATGAACGATTTGCAAAATATGTAAAGCTGTTGAGCCATTCTATTCTTGCACCATTAGTTGCCGTTACTGCATCTACACCTGGTGTAATAAACGTAGCAGAATGGAAAAGCATACTTGCTTCTTTTGAATTTGCTGTTGCAACAGAACCGTCTACAAGAACACCTTTACCTGCATCTCCTTGATCAAAGCCTCTAGGATCACTTGCACTAGTTACACTGCCTTCTGTAATAACAGTAATATTTTTAATATATGGCGAGCGAGTAGTTACTTCAAAGTTGCTTGCAAATCTAAACGCATATCCTGTATCATTTACGCTATTATAAAAATAATTTGCAACAGTTATATCTTCAATTGTTGTTTCACCGTTGAGCAAAAATGCATCATTATCTTGAGTTGCTACTGTAGGTTGTACAGTTACACTTCTAAGACTTTCACCTTTAACGTTAACGCCTACTGGTAATTCAATTGGAAATGTTTCTGTGTATGTACCAGGAAAAACATGAATAGTATCTCCGGCTGTTGCTAAAGTTTCAGCAGCATACTTGATACTTGCAACCGGATCTTGGGGGTGTGTTCCGGTATGTGTGTCGTCGCCATTTGTAGCAACATATATTATTTTTCCTTGACGTAAAGATAAATCAATGCCGTCAACAAATAAGTCACCTGTATCAATTTGTGTAGCAATAAAGTTTTCAACATAGATATCTGCCCAGCGTTTTGCTGCTGTACCCAATTGATAAGTATCGTCTTGATCAGGTATAAGATCAGATGCAATTTCTGCATTAAATGTTACAGTGTCGTCATTTGGTACTGTTTGATCTGTACTACCTAACTGTATATTTCCGTCTGCGGTAATATTACCTGTAGCATGAATGTTTCCTGTAACATTCATGTCTGAAAATACGTCTACAATTCCTGTTCCGTTGGGTCTTAGCTCTAAGTTAGCATTACTATTATTTGTACTAACTATATTGTCATAAATGCTTATGTCTTGTATGTCTAATTGTTTTTGATATACAACAGTGTCTATGCCTGTAGTTACAAGATTTAAATCATTTGAACTTTGGATAGTATTACCTGATATTGTAATGTTTGCAAGATCGGCTTGCGTATCTACAATAAGGTTTGTTGTTTTAGAGGTTCCGTTAACGTCTAACTCGTGTTGAGGTAAAATGGGGTCATTTTGGTCGGCGTTATTCAGTCCTAGTTTGATACCGACTTTATCATTATTAACATCTAGAACTAATAAGTCGTTCTCAAAGGCTAAATTTACTCCATCACGAAGTAAGTTAGACTTTAAGAGCGGACCTGATATGCGACCAACAGCCATCTCTTCTCCTTAACACGGGGATCCTGTCCCTCTAGCCGAATTCTCACCCTCTCGGTTCTTTGCTGGCTAACCACAGTTTGTCCTGCAAGGTATGGTCTTACTTTTGCATTACTAGTATTTATATGATCTAGAGAAAAGTGGGTCGTTACCCAAAGATTAGAGTGTATTCAAACAGCAGATCGTCAAACTCTGCTGGGGTAATATTATTGCTTAATCCTGCAGATGCGATGTAGGTATTCCCGTCAAATGTTTCAAGTATTTGGTCATCAGTATTCCATCTTGTATCACCTATTTCAACACTTGTTCGATCAGCACTTGGTCCAGCAGGTATTAAAACCCCTGAGTTTGATACTAACACAGTATAATAACCACTTGAGTTGTTTTTTATTTCAAGAGCATTATTTGTATTGTTAATAATTTTACTATCTTCTATAGTAATATCTTCAATATTAAATACACCGGTACCATTTTCAAAAGTAAGATCAGTATCTGCTTGACTTACTCCAATAGTACTATTATTGATATACATCTGTGGTAATACTATGCCTGAAATAAAGAAGTTATCTGGTTGTATACTTGCAGTCTGTACACCTTGCTGAGTAAATACAATTTGATTGCTAGTGCTAGTAGCATCTACACTAGTAAGCCTATCTGCAGAATATATACCAGAAAATGCAACAGGAACTGTTGTAAATCCTTCAAACAGTCCTGTTTGATTGTTAAATCTAATATCACCTTGGGTGTTTACAGTTTTTTGTGCAGTTGTACCTGAAGGCAATTTAGTTGCAGGTGCATCTGAAACATCAACGTTGCCATCGACTTCAAAGGTTATACTCTGTGTGCTTGAAATAGTATTTGTATTAAAACTAATATCTTCAACATCAACTGATCCTGTACCTGCACCACTTAGTTCTAGGTCACTATCAGTATTGGTAGTTTGAATTCTATTGTCATATATTTCTATATCGTTAGTTTCAAGTTTATCAGTTTGTACATACTGTGTTGTTAATTGAGTTATGTCACTAACTCCATTAAGATATAAGTTTTGTGCAATTTTTGAATTAGCATCAAACTGTACTTCACCCGAGCCATTTGCTCTTAGTTCTAAGTACGCACTCGAAGAAGTAGTTGTTATTGTATTGTCATTAATGTTTATTTCTTCAAACTGGACCTCTGCTGCAACAATATTTCCTGTTACTGTTAGATTGCCTGTTGTAGTAAAATCATTTACTGTTCTGTCACCTACATGAGTAATTTGTTTTGGATCTACTGTACCATATTTTACCTCAAGATCTTGTACAGTTGTAGTACCAGTAACATTTAAATCTTGATTAATAAACACATTATTACTTGGTACATGTACTTTATTGCCTGTTGTCGGCATAAAGAATAAGTCTGTTCCGGTAGTAACACTTTCAATTTTATTTTGTGTAATAGTAATATCAGCAGTCTCAAATGCATTTGCAGTAATTGTACCACTATTACTAATAGTATTTGAAGTTATATTTTGAACATTAATATTGTTATGACTAAATGCCAAATCGCCGTCAAATACAACATTATTTGTAGACCTTAAAATAATATCAGATCCGGCTTGAGCTGTTATTCCTTCTGCAGGACCTATAGTTCCAAATCGTAAATTGCCTAGTGTTTGAGTTGATGGACCAGCGTCAAGCGTTCCTATAACATTTAGTTCACTAGAACCTCCAGATAAGAAAAGTATTCCATTATCAGTTCTATCACCAACATGCGTTATTGTTCCATTTATAGACATTCCGCCTAATGTATAATTAGTTGCTGATAGATTTTGACTAAACTCTGCATCATTAGTATCAATTACAACACTGCCAGTACCGTTTGCATCTAATATTATATCGGTGTTAGTGCCGTAAGCATCAACATTATTATCATATAATCTAAGAGACTGAGTTTCTAATAAATCTGCATTAACATTACTAACATTTTGTATATTTGAAGATGTTAATGTTCCTGATATTAATAGATCATTTGTAATTTCTACATTATTATTTGGAACTAAAACTTTACCAGTGCCACTAGCACGTAGCTCTAAATTACCGTCTGGTATTGTTGTTTGTCTTATAACATTTTGTTCAAGTTTAATATCTCCAAATCTTCCAGTACCAGTTACAGAAGTTTGTCCACTTAAACTAAAATTATATGTTGGTATATTAAAATCTCCAGTAATATTTCTATTACCTGTATGAGTTAATATTGTAGTATTTTCATCTCCTACTACTCCAATATCAGTATTAGTAAAGTTTGTTTGTACATCAACAGTTAAATTTTGATTTAATTCGGTAACAGAATTAAATTGTACTTCTGTTCCGTCTAAAGATATATTTGAATTAGTAACTGTGTGAGTAATAATATTATCTCTAATTTCTAATCCTGTATCAGTTTCGAAAGAATAAGAAGTAATGTTTATACCATTATTAATACCGTTAGTAGTTGTTAAACCTTGTACAGTAAAATTATTTTCTGCTAAAATATTACTGCTAGATATTAGAACTTTTCCAGTTCCAACTGCACGTAATTCTAAATCACTATTTGAATCAACTGTTGTAATAATATTATCGTCAAGTGCAACATTTTCAAATTGTACCTGTCTATCGACTGTTAGTTTTCCGTTAAATGCGACATTTCCGTTTACAATAACATTACCTGTTTGAGTTAAATCGCCTATATATGTAAGTGATCCGTTAACATTTGTGTCTGCTATTGTTGTAGTACCATCTACATCTAAGTTTTGATTAAATTTGTTATTATCAGCATTAGAAACTATATTGCCAGTTGCACTTAATTCTATATCGGTATTAGGATCTAGTAGTGTTGTGGCTAAAATATTATTATCGTAAATGTGTAAATAATCGTAATTATTAAATAAGTCTGCCGTTACAGTCGTTGCCGAATTTATTATATTAACCTGCAGATTTCCTAGTATATTAACATTTTGTGTAAATTCTACATCATTGTTTGGTACAATTACTTTACCTGAGCCTGCTGCACGTAGTTCTAAATCACTATTGCTATCAACAGTTGTAATAACGTTTTCGTCAAAATCAATATTTTCAAAATCTATGTTAGGGACATTTAATAATCCGCTTATAGTCATGTCGCCTGTAATATCTGCATTGCCTGTTTGTGTTTTATTGCCTGTGTGAGTTAATGTTCCATTAATATTTGTAATTCGTAAATCTGTTACTCCGTTTACAGTAAGATTATTAGTAATTTCTACGTTATTGCTAGGAACATAAACTTCACCAGTGCCGTTAGCACGTAATGTTAGATCTGCGTTAGATTGTGTAGTAGTAATAGTGTTATCAGAAATATCTAATTCGTCAGTACGGAATATTTCTGTATTAATACTAGTTGTATTTTGAACTTGGTTTAGTGTAACAGAATTATTTACATCAAGATTATTTGTAATTGTAACATTATTATTTGGTACAATTATTTGTCCTGTGCCACTAGCACGTAATTCTAAATTAGCGTTAGAACTTGTAGTTGTAATAAAGTTATCGTCAATTAATATTTCTTCAAACTGTGCTGATTTAGTTATATCAATTTCGCCGTCAACTGAAAGATTTCCAGTTAAATTATAATCTCCAACTTGACTTCTATTACCAGTTTGTGTTAAACTACCTGTAATATCTAGTGCTTGCAGATTTGTTGTTAATGCTACTACACTTAAATTTTGTTCTGCAATAAAATCGTTAAATTGAACAGAAATACTCGAAGCATCAGCAGCATTAGGGCCAAATCCTTCAAGAATTAAATCTCCTACATTTGAAAGTATTTTATTACCTGCAATAGTTATTGTTGCTGTGTTTAATGTAGCAGAATTTATTGTAGTTGCTGTTAAACTATTTGCATCAACACCGGTTGCTGTTAAATTAGTTTGAACATCTGTAGTTTCTAATCTTACAACACCAGTTCCACTTGCACGAAGTTCTAAGTTAGCGTTTGTTGATGTAGTTGTAATAAAATTATCATCAACTAATATTTCTTCTAATTGAACTTGACTGTTTAGGTTAACTATTCCACTAACATCTAAGTTACCAGTCTGTGAATAATTACCTACTTGTGTTCTATTTCCGGTATGATCTAACAAACCAGTAACAGAAAGATTGTTGTTAATAGTTGTTAGTCCTGTTGTTACTGTCAAATTGTTATCAATTTGTACGGCATTATCAAATACTACATTACCTGTAGCACTTAATTCTAAATCACCAGTAATTGCTGTAATATTATTATCAAGAATAGTTAGATCATTATTAGTAAAAACTTCTGCACTAATATTTGATACACTTGTTAAGTCGCCAGTAGTAAATGTATTTGATACTGTTAGTTTGTTAGTAATAGAAACATTATTATTAGGAATTAATAAATTACCTGTGCCACTAGCACGTAGTTCTAAATCTGAGTTAGTAAGTGTCGTAGTAACTACATTCCCGCTAAACAATACATCTTCAAATTGAACTGATCCGTCGACAGTTAATGACTCTGTTAAAGATACATTACCTGTAATATTTAAATCACCAACTTGTGAAAAGTTAGTAAGAGTAAGATTATCGTTTACGTCTGTTATTCCAGCAAATTCTGTACTTCCAGTTGTTACTGTTAGATTGCCTCCTAAAGTAACACTGTCTGATATTAAAATTTGTCCTGTGCCACTGGCACGTAGCTCTAAATTGCTATTTGACTGTGTTGTTTCAATAAAATTGTTAGTAGCATTAATGTTATCGTTTAGTACTTGTGTTAGCCAAACATCGTCCCAACGTAAAGAACTAGAACCTATGTTATATGTATCAGTTGTTTTAGGTGTTAAGTTACTATCTATTCCACTTTCAAATGTAATAACATCTAAGTTTTGATTATTACCAAATCTAATTAATGTACCACCAATTGTAATGTCACCGCTAACGTCTAAGTTTTGATCTATATTAACATTGCCATTAAGATTTATTAGTCCTGATGCACTGTCAATGTTCATATCGCCTGAAATACTTACTAGACTGTTACCAATTAATCTAAGATTTCCAGTTTGAATATATTGTAGATCTAAATAACTAACATCTGATCCTGTAGTAACAGTGATAGTATCTACACCAACTACTGGAACATCATTAATATTAAATGTTTGACTGCCTTTTTCAAAGTCAATTAAAAAGTTATCGCCTACTCTAAAATCGCCGCTATGCGATTGTGATTGATATTGTATTCTACCGTTATTTGTTTCAACTACTTCATTGGCTTGAATAGTAAGAGTATCGTCGTTTGAACTATCAGAACCTGTACCTACATAACCAAAGTTATGCATTATCAAATACATTAATGTGTCTGCACCATCTGCAACGGCACCATAGTTACCGTAAATATTAGCAGATCCTATTGAACGTACTTCTGCACCATAATGCGTTTGCAAATTGTCATCAACACGGCCCGAACCGTTGGTTGCATAAAAGCCTCTATTTGCATAATATGTAAACGAGTTAAGCCATTCTATTCTAACACCATTTGTCATTACTAATGCATCTGCATTAGGAACAATAAGTGTTATTGCATGGAATAATAAACTTGCTTCTCTTGTATCAGCAGCAAGAACTGCGCCGTCTGCAAGTATACCACGTCCTGCATCACCTGCTATAAATCCTAAAGGATCTCCTGCTGTTACAGTACTACCTTTTGTGGAAACTGTAACATTTTGTATATACGGAGATCTAGAAGTTACCTTGCCGCCTGGAGCAAATCTAAATGCATAACCTACGTCATTTACATTATCATAATAAAAGTTTCTAATTGTAAAGTTAGATAGAGCAGTTTCGCCGTTTAATAAAAATATATCTGTAGTGCTTTGACTACTTGCAGGCTCAATAATTGTATTACGCTGATCGTGTCCGTGTAGTGTTACACCTTGTGGTATTGTAATTGGACAACTTTCTTCGTACACGCCAGGAAAAACATAGATAGTATCGCCTGTTGATGCTTGAGTTACAGCATAATCAATAGTTTCAAATGGTCCTTGAGGATGGTCGCCAACGTTTGAGTTGCTGCCGTTTTTAGCAACAAACCAAATTTTACCTTGACGCATATTAATATTAACGCCAGAAATAAGAGCATCGTCGCCTGTAGTTTCTTGTCCATTTAATAATACAGATTCTATTTGTATCCAACGCTTAGATGTATTACCAAGTGTATAAACATTATCTACATCGGGTATAATATTACTGCTTACTTCTGCTTTAATTGTAACTGTGTCACTTGGTAAGTTATCACCAAAAACAATATTACCGTCTGCTGTGATATCACTAAAGGAGTGTAAGTCTCCTCTAACATTTAAATTAGAAATTATTTCTGTTGAGCCAGTGCCGTTTGGTTGAAGTTCTATGTTAGAGTTTGAATTTATTGATTCTATATAATTGTCATCAATATATAGTTCTTCTGTTTTTACATTTGTAGAAGTAATTACACCTGCAGAATCAAATATAATATTATTTGTTCCGCCAAGTGGCTGAATAGTACTGTTTTGAATATTTAAATCTGCAATATTAATGTTACTTTCAGCAGTTAAAAAACCATTAGTGCCAGTAGCACTAGGATCAAAAATTCTAGTTGTACCTAGTACATGTAATTCTGTGCTTGGTGCGTCATTATTAATACCGATTTTACCGTTAATAACGTCGAGATGAAGTATTGCTGCGCCACCGCTTGCAGCTGATACATTTCTAAATGTAAGATTTTGATTTGCTCCGGTTGTTGCGCCTAATCTTAAAAGATTATTTTGTAATAAGCCACCGGATATTCTACCTACTTGTGCCACTCAGACTTCTCCTTAACACAAGTATTTATTGGATTTACTTATCGAAATTATGTAGCACTGTTATATAAACATCAGCGCCACCTGTTCCAGCTGCTGGGGGTGCAGAAGTAAATTCTAAATATGTGCCTGCTGGTTTTCCAACAGGATTTTGTACTACTTGATAATTGTTTGATGCGCCGTGTATTTGAACAACGTTTTCTACTAGAACAATAATGTTATTTCCGTCAACGGGTAATGTATAGTCTTCGTAATCACCGCTCGCGTTGTCCCATGATGAATCTAAAGGTCCAAATACAGTTTCTACTCCGTCTGCTGGACCAAATTGTTGTTGTACTACTGTTGTAGGTTCTTTGAATGCAATTCTTTTCCAAGTAGCACTGCTACCTTGGTATGCTTCAAATTCGTTATTAGTTGTATTGTAGCGCAAATCTCCTGTAGTTGCATCAGTAGGACGTTCTGCTGTTGTTCCCTTTGGAACAAGCATTACATTTTCACTATCTACAATTACTCGATTGTTAATGTCATACTTAACACCTTTACCGTAAATATTACGTAGATTTGTATTTTGCGCCTTTAATAATCTCATTACAATACCTTAATATAACTAACTGTACATGCAAGTCTACCTGTTGGTGTTCCGCTAGTATCAGGACTACCATTAACAACTACACTATCACCGCCTTCTAGTACAACTTTTTCAGTATCAAATGTAAAAGTTTCTCCTGCAGGCAAGCTCAATCTTCTAACTACTGATGTAACAGTATCACTATACGATCCGTCACTTGGTACAAAGTGTAAATCAAATG
>Ga0213866_10000093_pt1 | contig 70140 bp, 68 predicted proteins | sample PICome_11_FD_160079 | JGI IMG/M metagenome (GOLD analysis project Ga0213866, IMG submission 160079) | Coastal seawater microbial communities near Pivers Island, North Carolina, United States - PICO284 | ecosystem: Environmental > Aquatic > Marine > Coastal | place: USA: North Carolina...
TTTATTTATGTATCTGTGTATTTTTTTTACACTAAAATCCTCTATTAAATTATTCTGTTTTAGTGCTTCTTGTATTTCTCTGTTTTTTAAAAAAATTAAATTTTTTCTATAAATCGGGGTCAAAAGTTTTTTAAGTTCGTTTTCATCTATTAAAGAATTATTTTTAATCTGAATTTTTTGTACATCAAATTTTGAAATTGATATATCCTCTCTAAAAGTAATAGTGGTAAATATAAAAAATAATAATGATGCAACAACTAATTTTTTTTTCATCTATTAATACTTGCGTCTAATAGAATTTTTTCAACTAAATTTTCAAAGGAAATTCCTTTGTAATGAGCTATCTCAGGAACTAAAGATAAACTTGTCATACCAGGCTGTGTATTTATTTCTAGCAAATAAAAATTGTTTTTATAGAACTTAAAATCTGATCTTGTTACCCCTCTACATTTCATGACATTGTGAGTTTTTTGTGCAATTGATAAAACATCTTTATATTTTTTTTTAGTTAATCTTGCCGGCATAACATGTTTAGTTTTTGCTTTTTTTGTGTATTTAGCTTTGTAATCGTAAAATAATCTTTTAGGAATCAACTCAATAGCACCAAGAGGATAACCATTAATAACTGCGACTTGTATTTCTTGACCTCCAATATACTCCTCCAATAAAATTTCGTTATATTTTTTGAGTAAGCGTGCTAGCGACATAAATAATTTTTCTTTGTTTTTACAAACTTCGACGCCTAAACTAGATCCTTCATTTATTGGTTTTGAAACGATTGGGAATTTTATTTTTTTTCTATTAATAATTTTTTTTATATCATTTTTTTTAAACTCTGATTTTTTTATAGAAAAAAATTTTGGTGTTTTGATCTTGTTTTTTATAAATATTTCTTTTGAAAAAATTTTATTCATTGCATTAAATGAGCTTATAATACCAGAATGAGTGTAAGGAATTTTTAGATACTCAAAATAACTTTGTGCAACACCATCTTCTCCGTCTTTACCGTGGAGTGCATTAAAAATAATATCAGTTTTTTGTTTGTCTATTAAATTGAAGTTATTAATTTTTGGATCAAAAGTTGAAACTTTGTAGCCTTTTTTTTTTAAAGCTTTTACACAAGCTCTTCCACTTTCCAAACTGACAGCTCTTTCCCCAGAGGTTCCACCCAAAACAACTAAAACATTTTTAATTTTACTTTTATTCACCAATAATCTTTATTTCTAATTCTAAATTTTCACCTGTTTTTTCGTAAACTCTTTTTTTAACTTTTTTTATTAAATTTTCAATATCAGAAGATTTAGCATTACCATTATTGACAAAAAAATTACAATGTTTATCTGATATCGAAGCGTCTCCTTCTTTAAAATTATTACACCCTGCTTTTTTAATTAACATCCAGGCTTTTTTATCTTCGCTTATATTTTTAAAAGTGCTTCCACATGTTTTTATTTGACTTGGTTGTGCTAGCTTTTTTTTTTTATTTAGATCTAATTGTATTTTTTCAATTTCTTCTTTTTGTCTAGGTACCCCTTTAAATTTTGCAGATAAAATAATTAAATTATTTGACAAGTTTGATCCTCTGTATGAAAACTTAATATCTTCTTTTTTAATTTCAATTTCAGATAATGTTTTTTTGTCTATTGCCTGAATTGAAATTAAAACTTTTGAAATATCATTATTATAGCAACCACTGTTCATTATTATTCCACCTCCAATAGATCCTGGTATACAGGATAAAAACTCTAAATTTCCTAAATTATTATCTTTAGCGAAATTAGCTACTTTTCTATCTAATGTGGCTGCGCCTACCTCTAAAATGTTTGTACCAATTATTTTACAATAAGAAAATTCTTTCCCTAATTTTACAACAGCCCCTTTTACTCCTTTATCTCTAAATAATGTATTAGAACCTGCACCAAGAATCGTAGTTCTGATTTTCTCTTTTTTGAAATCTTTTAAAAATTCAATTAAAGAGGATTTTTTTTTTGCTTTAAAAAAATATTCAGCATTACCGCCTAGATTAAACCAGCTGTAATTTGATAAATTAACATTATCGCTTAAATTATCTCCAAATTTTTTTTTAAAACTGCTTGATAAAATCATAAAGAATACTTAAGTCCTGATATCCATCTCGATATAGCTCCAGCTCCCATTCCTATAATTATCTCATTACTTAATAAATTTTTTTTGAGGAAGTTGCTTAGCTCTAATTCATTTTTAATTATTATAACTTGTGTCTTAGAATTTTTAGCTATTAAATTAGCAAATTTTATCATATTAAATTTATTACTTTTTTTTTCTCCAGCTGCATATAAGGGGCATACAATCACTAAATTTGATTTACTAAAACATTTCGAAAACTCATTTTTTAAGGCAATTACCCGCGAATACCTGTGTGGTTCAAATATACTTATAATTTTTCTTTTTGAATTCACATTATTAACTCCTTCTAATATTGAGCTTATTTCAGTAGGATGATGTGCATAATCATCATAAAAATCATTATTATTCTTTGAAAAAATTTTTGTCATTCTTCTTTGAACTCCAGAGAATTTTTTCAGTGAATTTTTTGTTTTGTTTAAATTAGCGCCTAAGTTTAAACAAACTATTAAAGCTGCAGTTGCATTAAGCACATTGTGTTTTCCCAACAATTTCACATTTATATTCTTAATGGTATTTTGTTTCTGTTTTTTATCTTTTAAAATTAAGTCAAAGGTAGTGCTGTCAAAATTATACTTTATATTTTTAACTTGATAATCTGATTTTTTGCTTTCTCCATAGGTAATAATGTTTTTATTTTTAATTTTACTTAAAATTTTTCTTATATTGTTATTATCAACACATATTATCGCTTTTCCTGTGGGTGGAGTTTTGTTTATAAAATCTACAAAAGACTTTTCCAAATTTTTAAAATTTTTGTAATAATCCAAATGTTCATAATCAATGTTAGTTACTATTGAATAATTAATAGGTAATTTTAAGAAACTGCCATCTGACTCATCTGCTTCTAAGATTGCCCAATCACCTTTCCCTAATTTAGCGTTGCTTTTTAAAGAATTTATGACTCCCCCATTAATTATTGTTGGATCCAACTTTTGATCTGAAAGGATTTTTGCTACCAAAGACGTTGTGGTAGTTTTGCCATGAGAGCCTGTAATTATTATATTTTTTTTTAAAGATACAGCATCGGCTAAAACTTCTGCTCTAGAATAAATTGGAATTTTGTTTTTTCTTGCATAACTTAATTCGATATTATTATTCTTGATAGCAGTAGATTTAACTAAAATAGTTGCATTTTTTACGTTACTAGATGAGTGTCCAATAAATATTTTAATTCCAGTTTTGGAACAACTAACTGTGTTTTTATTTTTATTTTGGTCACTACCTTGAACTTTAAAGCCCATGTTCTTCATAATTTGAGCAAGGCCACTCATTCCTATTCCTCCGATGCCGACAAAATGTATAATATCTTTTTGACCTAAATTAATTTTTTTCATTTATTATTTTTTTTATAACAACATCTAATTTTTTAAAAATATCTTTGTCAGAATATTGTCGTTGTTTTGATAAAATTTTATTAATTAAAGATTTATCTTTAAAGATCAAATTTATGATTTCAAATAGTTTATTTTTAATATCTTTTTCCTCTAATAAATACCCATAACCTTTTTTGAGGTAATATTCAGCGTTTTTATATTGATGGTCATCTGCAGAAGTTGGTAATGGTATTGATATGAAAGGCACCTTAACATTAATTAGTTCACCTAAAACTGAAGCTCCTGAGCGAGTAACAACAAGATTTGCTTTGGAATAATACTTTACTATGTCTTTAGTAAAATTAAATATTTCACAATCTATATTAGCATCTTGATAGAACTTAAATAATTTTTCATTTTGATTAATTTGACATTGTTGAAAAACTTTAATTGATAATCCCGACTCTTTTAATTTTTTGAAAATTTCTGGTAATTCTTCTGCAAAAATTCTTGCTGCTTGACTTCCGCCTAATACTAATATCTTTGCTTTTTCAAATCCAATTGTTTCATCCCTCTGGTTATTAAAATTAATTATCTCCTCTCTTATGATATTGCCAACTTCTATAATCTTATTGTTATATATTGTTGAAATTCCCTCTAGTTCTTTATGGGAAACAAGCACTTTCTTTGTAAAAGGTAATAAATACCTATTGGCCTTTCCAATTATTAAATTATTTTCGTAAATAACGGATTTTATTCTTAAAATTGACGCTGCAATACAAATTGGAAATGATGAGTATCCACCCATGCCAAAGACAATTGATGGCCTATTGAATAATAAAAATATTAAAGATTTCAAAAACGAAAATATAATCACATGTATGGAAAATAAAAATTTAAACGTATTTTTTTTTATTAAAGGTGATGAAGGAATTTTCTTCAAATTTAGGTTCTTATACTCCTTTAAGTAATTATAACCTCTTTCATCAGTTATTAGATTAACTGTATAGTTTTTATTTATAAAATAATTTGCTAAACTATAAGCAGGAAAAACATGATCTCCGGTACCCCCTGTTGCGATTAGTATTTTTTTTTTAATCATATAGATAAACTTTATTTTTTGTATAATTTAAAACCAATCCTGCTAATATTGCACTTCCCATTAAAGAGGATCCACCATAACTCAAAAAAGGTAAGGTCATACCTGTGGTTGGTAATAGGTTGGTATTCACTCCAGCATGTATAAATGTTTGAAAAATTAATAATGCAGCTAGTCCGCTTAAAGAAAATTTTAAAAACTGATTATCTTGGTTAAAGCAATTTTTAATAATCCTAAATGAAATGTACAAAAATATTATTAAGATTAATATAGATACTATGGATCCATATTCTTCAGAAATTACTGCTATAACATAATCCGTATGTGCTTCAGGTACACTTTCTTTCAATATTCCTTCACCCATACCTTGACCGGTGAGCCCTCCCAGTTTTATAGCATCTAGGGCTGAAGAAGATTGAAACTTATCTCCCTGACTAGGGTCAAAAAAGTTAATCAAACGATTACTTATGTATCCGAATTTCTCAGGAAAAAAAAATAATAAAGATGCAACAGATATCAAAAAAATTACAGAAATAATAAATATATAACTTAAGCTTAATCCGGAGATAAAAACGGTTGCCAGCCAACTGCATATTAGCAATATTGATTGTCCTAAATCAGGTTGATCAATTAACAAAATTATTACAGCTGCCAAAAGTGTGAAACTTAAAAAATATTTAATATTCGATCTGTTAAACTTTTCAAAAGTTAATATTTTTACGGTCACTAAAATGAAAAAAGGTTTTAATATTTCAATTGGTTGTAATCTAAAAAAATATAAATCAACCCATCTCTTTGCGCCTTTAACCTCCACCCCTATTATTGGAATAAGGGCTAAAAAAATAAAAAATACTATAAATAATGGTATAACCATTTTAATAAGAAATTCAGTCTTAATAATAGAAATTACAATCATGATAATAATAGCTATAAATGTAAAAGTAAGGTGTTTTGTGAAAAAAAAATAATAATCCTTATTTAATCTTTCGCCAGCTAAAGAAGATGTAGAAGAAAATGAAAAGAAAAGACCTAAAAAAAATAAAATAAAAAAACCGATTAAAATTTTTCTATCTATATTTCTCCAATAATTAACAAAAAAAAAATTAAAAGTATTTTCTGACATATATTTTGCACAACCTCCTGAATTCTTCTCCTCGATTTTCAAAACTATTGAATTGATCAAAAGATGCTGCAGCAGGACTCAATAAAACAAATTTGTTTATATTTTTTTGAGTTTTTACATCTTTAGCAATTTGTATTATTGAATTTTTTAAATTTCTAGTGATTGTGAAGTTAAGTTTGTTTTTAATTTGATTTTTAAAAAAATTTATATTCTTTCCAATCAAATAGCACTTAATAATATTTTTTTTATATTTCGATATATGGAATTTGTCTCCTTTTTTTGGAAGCCCTCCAAGTATCCAATAGATATTCTTTAAGCTTGATAATGCAGATTTTGCAGCAGTAAATGATGTCGCCTTCGAGTCATTAATAAATATTACATTTTTCTTTTTTAAAAATATCTCGAACCTATGTGGTAAACCTTTAAATGAGTGCATTGCATCAACAAATGACTTTTTTTTAATTTTCATTAATTTAGAAAATGTATAAACAAAACTCATGTTTTCATCATTTATATGTGAGTTTAAATATCTATTTTCTATTTTGAGTTTAATATTTTGATACTCAAAAATTTTTGAAACAACTAATCTACTCTTAAATTTTCTTCTTTTAAAAATTTTTGTTAATTTTGGATTAACAATTGCATATTGTTTTGTTTTTTGAAGATAAAAAATTTTTAGTTTAGAATTTAGATAATTTTTTTTACTTCCGTGCCAATCAAGGTGATCATTTGAAAGATTTAAAAAAAAAGCATAATCAGGAGTAATAAATTTTGAATACGCAAGTTGAAATGATGAGGCTTCAATAATTATATATTTATTTCTTAAATTTTTTAAATTTAAAATAGGTGTTCCAATATTTCCACCTAAAGAAAAATTAATTTTATTTTTTTTAAGAAGATGTGCTAATAATTTACATGTTGTTGATTTACCGTTTGTTCCTGTGACAACTACACTTTTAAACCTCTTATAAAAAAGATAAAATAAATCTATATCAGTAATAATTTTATCTCTAAATTTTTTTAGATCTTTATTTTCAATCAAACTTACACCGGGGGATAAAACGATATAGTCAACTTCGTAAAGGGTCTGATTTAAATTTTTAGCTCTGTTATATTTTAATAAGTTTTTTTTTTTATCATCCCATACTTTAAACTTTTTTATCTTATTTTTTTTAAAAAAATTAACTACAGACATTCCAGTCAGACCTAATCCGTAAACAAGGAACGATCGTTCTTTGAGTTTTAGATTTTGTAGCATTTTTACCTTAATTTTAAAGTTGCTAAACCAACTAATGCCAAAATGATAGCTATGATCCAAAATCGAATTACAATCGTGGACTCTGCCCAACCTTTCTTTTCAAAATGGTGATGTATTGGGGCCATCATAAAAATTCTTTTTCCAGTTAATTTAAATGAAGCAACCTGTATTATAACTGAAACGGTCTCTAAAACGAATAATCCACCAATAATTGCCAAAACTATTTCATGTTTAACAATAATTGCTATAGCTGCTAGTGAACCTCCTAATGAAAGTGAACCAGTATCTCCCATAAATATTTTTGCTGGTGGAGCGTTATACCATAGAAAACCAAGACAAGCGCCAACAATTGATCCGCAAAAAATAGAGAGCTCTCCCACATCAGGAATATATTGGATTTGTAGATATTCTGAAAAAATTGTATTTCCAACTACATAAGAGATAAGTGTAAATGATAAAGCTACTAACATTACAGGTACAGTTGCTAGTCCATCCAGTCCATCAGTTAAATTTACTGCATTTGATGCGCCAATAATTACAAAAAGACCAAAAGGTAAAAAAAATAGTCCCATTTGCCAAATTAAATTTTTAAAAAATGGAAAGTAAAGATTGTACAAATATTCGTGATTAGAATAATTGATTAAAATTAACAGCGTAATAACTCCAATTATTATTTGGCCAAGAAATTTATATCTCGATTTAAGTCCTCTGGAATTTTTTAATTTAATTTTAAGTATATCATCTAATAATCCAAGCGCTCCTAGTGATATCGAAACAAAAATTAAAGTCCAAACATATACGTTAGTCAAATCTGCCCACAAAAGAGTACTAAATATAATTCCAATAATGATAATTACTCCGCCCATAGTAGGTGTCCCAGACTTTTTTATTATGTGATCTATAGGACCGTCTTGTCTGATTGGCCCAGTTATCATTCTTTCTGAAAACAACTTGATTAAAGGCCCTCCTATAATAAAAACAATTACTAAAGAAGTAACTACTGACAAACCAGTTCTAAAGGTTAAGTATTTGAATACATTAAAAAAGGAGTATTGATCAATTAATGAGGTAAATAAATTAAATAACACTTAAATTCTCCTAATCATTTTTTTACTAAAATCATAAAGTCCCGTAGCGTTTGACCCCTTTATCATAAGATAGTCATTGTTCGAAATCGTGTTGACCAAGCTCAAATCTATATCTTCACTATTTTGCAACATGTTGCCTCTTTTTTCTTTATTAAGATGTTTATATGTGAAAATTGTTTTTTTTCCCTTAATGAATACTTTATCAATATCTGATTTGTTAATAACTTTTGATAATTCTTTATGATATTTTTTAGATTTTAAACCCAATTCAAGCATATCTCCAAGAATGAGGTATTTTTTAAAATTCTCTTTTTTAATTGAATTGAACTTATTAATGGCATTTTTTACAGATAAAGGGTTTGCATTATAACTTTCGTCAATAAAATAAAATTTTTTCTTATATCTTTTAACTAAATAACTTTTTCCTCTTCCTTCTGCTGGCTCAAATTTTTTAAATTTTGATTTAACACTATTTAAGTCTAGTTTTAGTTCATGCAATACAGCCACCGAAGCTAATACATTGTAAATATTTAGATTGTTAATTTCAAAATCAACTATTTTTTTGTTAATTTTTATGAATATTCTTGAGCTTAATTTATTTTTAATTTCTTTTTTAAAACAAATTTCTGAATTTTTATGTTTTCCAAAAGTACAAATTTTTAATTTATACAACTTTGCTTTTCTAGATAGGTGATCAAAGAACTTATCATCTCTGTTCAAAATAATTGTTCCTCCGGCCTCTATATTTTCCATAATTTCAGATTTAGCATTAGCTATACCTTGAATGTTTTTAAAATTTTCTAAATGAGCTTCTCCAATGTTTGTAATAAGACCAAGATTAGGTTTAATCATTTTAGTTAGATTTCTTATTTCTCCACTTTTACTCATCCCTACTTCAAATACTCCAAACTCATCGTCAGCACTTAAATTTGATAAACTGACCGGAACCCCAAAATGATTATTAAAAGACTTTGGTGAAGAATAAGTCTTACCAAAATTTTTTAAGATTTCTTTTATTAAAAATTTTAGTGATGTTTTTCCTGCACTACCAGTAATTGCAATTATTTTGGCAAGTGAGTGCTCTCGCTTAAGTTTTGCAAATTGATTTAAAAAAGAAATTGGCTTTTTTAAATTTATTATCTTACTTTTGTTTTTTTGATTTTTAATTGATGAAACAATACATCCCGCTCCTTTATCCAATGCATCTTTAATAAATTTATGTCCATCATTTTTTTTCCCTTTAATTGCAAGAAATAAGTTTTCATTTTTAATAGTTCTTGTATCAATTGAAATACCTTGAAAATTAATTGAACAACTTTTACCTAAAATCTCTTCAACTATTGATTTATTTTGTAAAAAATTATTTTTTTTTCTTAATAGCTTTTTTGAATTAAATTTTACCCTTTTTATAATTTTTTTATCCGAGATGTATTTAATTTTTTTTTTGTAAATTTGTTCCTCTTCATGTCCTTTTCCTGCAATAAGTATTATCTCATGGGGTGATGCACTTTGAATAGCTTTTTTTATTGCTAAAGCTCTATTTCCAATATTTAAAGATTTTCTTTTGCATATATATTTTGAAATCTGATCTCTAATTTTTTTTGGGTTTTCATTTCTTGGATTATCATCTGTAATAATTATTTTCTTGCAGTTTTCATTGGCTATTTTAGCCATGAGTGGTCTCTTTTTTTTATCCCTATCTCCTCCACATCCAAATACAAGAGTAATATTAGTTCTATAAATAATTTTTAATGATTGTAATGTCTTTAATAAAGCATCAGGAGTATGCGCATAATCAATATACACTTTTATATTGTTTGGAAGCTTTTTAACTAATTCTAACCTACCACTTACATCCTTTAATTTTTTTATGGAATTAAGTATATTTTTTTCTTTCAATCCACATAATCTTGCGGCTTTAATCGCCATTGCTAAATTTTTAATTTCAAAATCTGTTTTTGCGTCTAAAAAAATGTTTTTTATTTTTTTAAATTCTTTACTTATTTCCAAAAACTTTATCCCTTTTTTTTTTGATATTGTATGTAATATCTTAAATTGTTTAATTTCTTTATCGGTTATTAATGTAGAATTTTTTTTTAATAGTTCTCTAAATAAAACTAGTTTTGCATCAAGGTAAGATTTCATGGTTTTATGATAGTCCAAATGATCTTGACTAAAATTAGTAAAAATTCCCGCTTTAAGTTTTAAATTATTTAATCTTTTCTGATCTAACCCATGACTAGATGCCTCGATAATAACATTATCAATTTTTTTCTTTTTTAAATAGTTTAAATATTTGTGAAGCGTAATTGTATCAGGAGATGTAAGATTGGTTTTTAAAGTCCTGTTGTTGTATTTAATCCCCAAAGTGCCAAAAGATGCGACTGAAATTTTATTAAGCCTTAATAATTGAAAAAACAAGTCAGCCACAGATGTTTTTCCATTGGTCCCAGTAACAGCAATTATATTTTTTGGTTTAGACTTATAAAATTTTGATGCTAATTTACTCAGAAAACTTCTTATTTTGTTTGTTTTTATCACATAAATTTTTTTATTTTTAAAATTACAATTTTTAGAGCATACAATTAAAGATGCGCCATTTTTAATGGCTTCTTTAATATATTTTTCACCGTTAGTATTGTTTCCTTTAACAGCAAAAAAAATATAATTTTTTTTTACCTCTTTGCTATTTGTAGCTAGCCCAGAAATAATAATGTTTTTCTTATCTCTTGGTGTATTTTTAATTAAATTTTTCAACAACATTCTGTCTTGTAAATTCTTTATCATTTATGGCTAAAATTGGTCCAATTTTTTCTATTATTTTGCCTGCCACATAAACTGAATTCCAGCCAGATGTGTTATAGGGCGCTTTAGTGACTACTCCTCTATAATCGTAGTTAAGATCCTTATTAATTTTTGGATTTTCCAACATTATAAACAAAGTATATTTTGGTCTATTCGTTGGGAAAATTGAGATAAAAGTGTTTATTCTATTTTTTTTATTTCCGTAACTCTCTGCTGTTCCAGTTTTTCCGCCCACATTATATCCATTTTTATCAGCCAAACTTGCGGTTCCTTTTTCACTGCTTACTACTTTTCTTAAAATATTTCTTAATTGAATGCTGGTATCATTTGTAATTATTGTTTTAGTCTCTTGATTTTTCTTATCTTTAATTAAACTAGGTGTTATTAATTTTCCTCCATTAACCATGGCAGAATATAAAGATGTAGCTTGTAAAGGTGTTGTAGTAATGCCATGACCGAACGATATTGTTTCTAGTTTACATTTGTTCCATTTAATTTGATGTGGGGTCCCAACTTCTTCCAATTCAATTTTTGGACTATTTGTAAGTTCTGCTTTCTTAATAAAATTTTTGTACCTGTCCTCACCAATTTTTTTTGCTAAAAGCACGGATCCGACATTAGAAGACCTAACTAGAATTTCTTCTACAGATAAATTTTTGGGATGGTTTTTCATATCTGTAATTTTATGATTAGAGCATTTAAAATTATTTGGTATATTTTCAAAGATGGTTTCTGAACTAACCAATTTATGATCTAAGGCCAAAGCGACCGTAAAAGTTTTAAATATTGACCCTAGTTCATAAACACCTTTTGTAATTTTATTGATAAATTTTTTATCTTTGATGGATAATCTTTGATTGATATTGAAATTTGGTAAAGAAACTAAAGATATAATTTCTCCATTGTTTGCATCCATTAATAATGCTCCGCCTCCTGTAGCGCTAAAGGTTTCAGTAGCTCTACTTAATTCCTCATTAATTATATGTTGAATATTTATATCTAAAGTTAATTCTAAAGGTTTATCTATAAGTTGTTTGTTTTTTAATTCTTTGTCAAAATATTTTTCAATTCCAGATATTCCATAATTGTCATAATCAACTTGACCTATTATATGGCTAAATAAGTTTCCATGTGTATACATTCTTGCCTGAAAGGGCTCAAACTTAATTGCTTTTTCTCCCAAAGCCCATAATTTTTTCTTTTCATTTTGATCAATCCTTTTTTTTAATCGAAAATATTTTTTTCCATTTAGTTTTTCTTTAATATTTTCAAAAGGTAAATCGGGAAAATTAAATCTTAATTTAAAAAGAAAACTTTTTTTATCTTTCACCTGATTTGGGTTAATTCCTGCATGAAACGTATGAACATTTCTTGAAATTATTACTCCGTTTCTATCAACAATATCTCTTCTTAATAAAGAAAAATTTGTTTTTTGATTTTCTAAATTTGAAAAATTTTTTTTATCTAAAGATATAAAAGTAATTTTTATTGAAAAAATTAAAATCAAAGAAAAAAAGAAAAAAAATAATATGTAAATTCTATCCTGAAAATTATTAGAACTTTTTAAAAATTTATTTTTTTTATTTGTTTCTAAATAATCTTCAAAATAAAAACTCGTTTGATTGATATTTTTACTTTTTTTTGATTTTTTTTTCATTTGAAATATTAAGTTTGGATATATTTTTTTTTGTACTTTTTAACTCAGAAATATTAAAAAATATCTTTGAGTAAGATATAGGTTGATAATTATCGTATCCAATTACATTTATTCTTTTTTCTATTTCAGCCGGAGATGTTAAATAATAAAATTCCAACTGAGCTTCGTTAATATTTTTTTCTAATGATGCAATTTTAATTTTCATACTAGTGATTTCTTTTTCAATAACTCTTGTCTTATTCTTAATAATTGATGTAATAATCAAAAAAATAATAAAGGTTGTAATTGAAATTATGAATTTTCTTTTAAACATTAATTGCTTCCAATTCTAAATACTTTTTAAATTTTTTTTTTAAATCAACAGGATACTCAAATTTTTTTTTGCTTCTTATTGCAAATCTTAATTTTGCTGAACGTGATCTACTGTTTAGTTCTACTTCTTCTTTTGAAGGTCTTATTACTAAATTTTTATATTGATCAAATAAATTTAATTCATCAATTTTATTTTCAGGAAAATAACGTGATGGTCTTGACTTATTTTTTGAATAATTGGCAAAGAAATATTTTACAATTTTATCCTCTAAAGAATGAAAACTTATAACTAAAATTTTTCCACCAGGTTTTAACTTCTTAGTTGCGATAATGATTCCATTAAGTAGCTCAGTAATTTCTTTATTTACAAAAATTCTAAGTGCTTGAAAGGTTTTGGTGCAAGGATTTATCTTGCTAATATTTTTTTTTTACAATTTGAAATTATTTTAACTAAGTCATTTGTATTAGTAATTTTTTTTATATTCCGGTGCTTTACAATATTTTTAGCAATTTTAGCTGCTTCTTTTTCGCCACCTAAAAATTTGATAATTGATTTTAAATTGATCTCACTGAGATTATTTACTACATCTAGAGCTGAAACTTTATTCAAGCCCATTGTCATATCTAATTTTTCGTTAGATTTAAAAGAAAAACCTCTATTTAGATCATCCAGTTGTATTGAAGATAAACCTAAATCAAAAATTACTGCGTCAAAATTGTCATTTGAAATAGTATTAAGATCGCTGAATTTTATACGATAAAATTTAAACCTATCTGGAAAATTTTTTTCTAATTTTTCAGCTCTAACTTTTGAATTTTTGTCTCTATCGAGTGCTAAAACTTGAGTTTTTGCAAATTTAAGAATTTCCTTTGAATACCCTCCGGCACCGAAAGTGCAATCAATAAATTTTCCACCGTCTGAAGCTGCAGATAATCTTATAACTTCATTCAACATCACTGGAAAATGGGAGAGTTCCAGTGATGAAGTTTGATTGTTCATGAATCCAAGTTGGAGGCATTAAAATTTTTGTTTTCTTAAAAACGCTGGTATTTCGAAATCTTCCTCTTCATTTAAATCTTGATCAAATAACTGATTTGAAATATTTTCTTCTGAGGATATATCAGTTTCACTCTCTTCAGATTGATAGCTATTTTCATCAGAAAACAATTTTGGAGTATGTTCTTCCTCATTATCTTCGTGTAAAGATGAAGAATTTTCATATTCTTCTAAATTATTATTTTCAATGTATGACGCACTTTCGATTGAAACACCCGATGGTATACTTGAACTATTATCGACTTGAGATCTGTTTTCATTAGACTCCTCTTTTTCAACATTAACCTCAAAATTATTTATGGAGTTATTTTGCTCCTCCTCTTTTAATAAGTAAGTTTCATCAAGTTTTAGAGCAGTTGCACCATCAATAGAACCTATCGTATTGTTGTCTATTCTTGCATTTTGAGAAAATAAATTTTCTGAGTAACCTGTATTTCTGTTTTGAACACGAGAAAACATATTTAATACTGTTCGACTTTCAGTTCTATGGCCGTCCAGAGCCGTTGCAACTATAGATACTCTAATTTTACCCGTCATGTTTTCATCTTTAATAGCACCAAATATTAATTCTGCTTCAGGATCTACTTCAGCTCTTATTTTGTTTACTGCTTGGTCAACTTCAAATAATGTTAGATCCTTTCCTCCGGTAATATTTATCAATAAACCTTTCGCTCCCTGAAGAGAATACTCATCAAGTAAAGGGTTGTTAAGAGCCATCTCTGTTGCAACCATCGCTCTATTTTCTCCTTCAGCTTCACCTGTCCCCATCATAGCTTTGCCCATTGCACTCATAACTGTTTCAACATCCGCAAAATCTAGATTTATCATGCCAGGTCGCACCATTAAATCAGTTACACTTTGCACGCCGTGTTTTAAAACATTATTTGATAGATTAAATGACTCTTCAAAAGTTGTTGTTTCACTAGCGATTTTAAAAAGGTTTTGATTAGGCACAACAATTACTGTGTCTAGATGTTTTTTAAATTCTTCTAACCCCTCCATAGCTCTTCTCATTCTTTTAGGACCTTCATAAGAAAACGGTAGAGTTGTTACTCCTACTGTTAAAATATTTAATTCTCTCGCTGCTCTTGCGATAACATGTGAAGCACCAGTTCCCGTGCCTCCGCCCATACCTGATGTTATAAAAACCATATTAGCACCTTGCATATAACTTAAAATTTCATTTAATGACTCATCGGCAGCTGCTTGGCCAATATCTTGTTTTGCTCCTGCGCCTAAACCTTTTGTTAAATTCATACCAATTTGAATTTTTGTTTGGGCTTTGCTCATTTTTAGATCCTGTGCGTCAGTATTTACTGCAACAAACTCGACTCCCTCCATACCTGAATCGATCATAGCATTGATCGCATTACCTCCTGCACCTCCAACACCTAAAACTAGTATTCTCGGTTTAAGTTCTTTAAGTTCTCCTCCACCAATATTTATACTCATGACAGTTCTCCCTCCTGTTTGTTTTTCCATTTTAAATTAGACCTATTTTGAAAAGCTTTTTTCCTTGCTACAGACTTGAATTTTTCAAAGTTTTTTGAATCCCAAATTTGAAAAGTTTTACCAAGTCCAACAAATAAAACATTAGACTTAATATTTGCATGATTTAATAGTTTGTCAGATAAAGATACCCTGCCTTCGGTGTCGAAATGCAAATTCTCACACTCAGACAATATTGATGTAGCGAAAAAATCTCTTCTTTCTTCAAAAGGATTAAGTGAATCTATCGTGTTTGAAAGTTTTTCAATTCTATCCTGTGAACAGGCTTCCAACGCAGAATGGTTAAAAGACGGATAACATACAAAACCGTTAAAGCCCATTGAATTTAAATGAGATCTAAAAGTTGCAGGCACTGAAACACGTCCTTTCTTGTCTATTTTGTTCTCGTAACTTGATAAAAACATTTATATTTAAAAACCTGTTAATAATTTTATTTTTCAATCAACCCTCCATAATGGGATAATATGGGATAGTATGGGTTTTTAAATATTAGTCAATAAGTTTATATCACTATAAAAGTACAAAAGAAGAACATTATAGATTTGCCAGATAATCTATAAGCCGGGTTCTGTCATTGAAGATGTCATTTCTCTAGGCCTAAATTCGCATTTAAGCTCAAGCGGTTAACCCAGAAGACCAACTAAAGACTGTTTTTAGTGAAATTACACAACGTCTTCTCTATTTAACCTTGCTCCCAGTGGGGTTTGCCATGCGTTTTTTGTTACCAAAAAACCGGTAAGCTCTTACCTCACCGTTTCACCCTTGCCTTGATAAGGCGGTTTATTTTCTGTGGCACTATCCCTGAGGTCACCCTCGCCAGCAATTAACTGGCACTGCGTCCTTACGGAGCCCGGACTTTCCTCTACTAAAAAATTAGTAGCGACAATCCAATTATCTGGCACAGTTCTTTTATTTAATTAATAAGAATTAATCAAGATGTTTAAAATTAAAGAGATAAAAAATGGCTTATTCTAAGGGTTTTTTCATCTATTTTTCCGGTCACATTATAAGGAGTAAAATGCTGTTGGAATGATCTGATAATTTTCTTATCTGTATTGCTGTTTCTCTTGTGAATGCTGAAATATCCATAACCCAGTTTTTTCAAATTTTGAAAAAATTCTAAAATAATTGTTTTTTTATCAAAATTATATTTTCTTTTATCATTTTTATACCAGTTGCCAAGATTGTGAGTGCTTAATTTTTTCCAAGGAAATTTTTCTCCTGGATCTATTTTTCTTAGTGGAGCAATATCTGAATGACCTAAGAAATTTTCTTTGGGTATTTTATATTTTTTTTTTAAGTTTTTACAAAGTTTGATTAGACTTCTAATCTGCTTTTTACTAAAGTTTTGATAGCCAAATCTATGGCCTTTGTTTACTAGCTCAATCCCTAAAGAAAAAGGGTTCAGATTATTATACTTTTTCCACTTAGATTTTCCTGCATGCCATGCTATATTTTCGTCTTTAACCATTTGAATTATTTTTCCTGCTCTATTAATCAGATAATGGCAGCTAACTTGAAATTTTGGATTTTTAAGCCTTTTAATAGATGCAATCTCTGATTGCATCCCTGTGTAATGAATTATAACAAACTTGATGCTCTTTTTTGACCTTATTTTTTTGTTAAAATTAGGCGAATATTCAAATATTATCTTCATAATTTAAAATTGAACAATTTGCCTTCAAATTTAAGACAATTTTAGGCTAAATTTTATATGGAATATAGGTTAAATATATATATATAGCCATTATGAATTTTTTAAAAAGATTGAATATATTTTTGTTGTTCTTGTTAGCTTTTTTAGCAGTTACAACAATAAACGCAAAGTCTGCTGAAGAGTGTTTTGAAAAAACAAGCAGAGCGATATTTAAATTTAATATGGCGCTCGATGACATTGTATTAGAGCCTTTAGCCAAAGGATACAACAAGTTACCATCTCCAATCAGAACCGGTACAAGCAATTTTACCTCAAACATAGGAACACTATTGTCTATCCCAAATAATATTCTACAAGGAAATCTTGTACAGCTTGGTCATTCAGTTGGTAGTTTTGCAATAAATACAACTGTAGGAATATTAGGTTTCTTAAACCCTGCTGAAAAAATTGGTTTAAAACCTCATAAAGAAGATGTGGGACAAACTTTAGGGTCATACGGAATAGGAACTGGCTGTTACTTTGTTTTACCAATTTTAGGCCCTACAACTGCTAGGGACTCGGTGGGTCTTTTAGCTGATACTTTTATAGATCCATTTGCTCACGTTACTCTAAGAGAAAAAGAACTTTTTAGTTCCTCTGGTAATGTTCTAGATTATTATTCCGTAAAAGCTACAAGCGCTGTAGACTTTAGAGCAGATAATGATGCAAATTTTGAAAATTTAGAAAAAAACTCATTAGATTTATATTCTGCTCTTAAAAGCATATACTTACAAGATAGAGAAAATAAAGTTAAAAATTCTATTAAAGATGAAGATGAATGGGGAAATTTAGATAATTAAAGTATAAAAATGAGAAAGGCTGTTGTTTATTTATTATCTTTATTTATTTTCTCTCAAGTCAATTTATTTGCTTATAGCACTAATCCAAAGGATTTCGTAAATGAACTTGTGAACGAAGCAATTAACAAATTAGCAGATAAGAATTTTACCAAGGAGGAAAAGGCAATACATGTTGAAAAAATTGCCATAAATACCGTAGATATCAAAGCTTTAGGGCTATACACATTGGGAGAATTAAGAAAGTCCGCAAGTGAAAATGATATTTCTGACTATCAGAAATCATTTGAAAAATATTTTTTAAAAACTCTAACTTCTAGACTAACTGACTACTCTTCAAGCAAATTTGAGATAATTAGTGAAGATAAAAAAAGTGCTAATTATACTATAATAAACTCAAGGGTAATTCCTAATGGGGACGGACCAGAGATAAAAATAGATTGGAGAATTTATACTAAAAACCCAGAAAAACCTTTAATAAGAGATTTGATTGTAGAAGGCTTAAGTCTAGCAAGAACACAAAAAGAAGAGTTTGCCTCTATTCTAAGTTCTAATAATAACGATATAAAAATACTAATTAGTAAACTTGAAGAATTTGTAAATAATTAGTTTGGTGGGCCCGCCAGGACTCGAACCTGGGACCAATACATTATGAGTGTACTGCTCTAACCAACTGAGCTACAGGCCCTAAATGATAATCTTATATCACAATAAGTTATTTTTCTAAGAAACTTTTTAGTTGCTTAGACCTACTCGGGTGTTTTAACTTTCTCAAAGCTTTTGCTTCTATTTGTCTAATTCTCTCTCTTGTCACAGAAAATTGTAAGCCCACTTCTTCTAAGGTGTGGTCTGTGTTCATTCCTATTCCAAATCTCATTCTTAATACTCTTTCCTCTCTTGGCGTTAATGAAGCAAGTATTTTTGTTGTCGACTCGCTTAAATTAGATTGAATAGCTGTATCTAGAGGTTGAAGCGCGTTTTTATCCTCAATAAAATCTCCTAAGCTACTATCTTCTTCATCTCCAACTGGTGTTTCGAGAGATACAGGTTCTTTAGCAATTTTTAAAACTTTTCTTACTTTTTCCAAAGGCATAGCCAGTTTTTTTGCTAACTCTTCAGGTGTTGGCTCTCGACCAAATTCGCTCATAATTTGTCTTTGTGTTCTTACAATTTTATTAATTGTTTCAATCATGTGAACAGGAATTCTTATTGTTCGAGCTTGATCTGCTATTGATCTAGTTATTGCCTGTCTAATCCACCATGTTGCATAGGTTGAAAATTTATAACCTCTTCTATACTCGAACTTATCTACCGCTTTCATTAAACCTATGTTTCCTTCTTGTATTAAATCTAAAAACTGAAGACCTCTATTAGTATATTTTTTTGCAATTGAAATAACTAGCCTTAAATTGGCTTCCACCATTTCTTTTTTTGCTATTCTAGATTCTCTTTCACCTTTTTGAATTCTGCTTACTAATTTTTTAAACTCACCAACAGATAAACCAATTTTTTTACTAAATTCCACTAATCTGTCTTTTATTTCCGTAAAATCTTTTTTAAACTTTTTAAAAAATGCTTTCCAGGTCGCATTTTCTTTTAAAAAAGTTTCAAATTTAGGATTTATTTCATTTCCAACGTAATATTTTAAAAATTCTTCACGGGATATTTTATTATCAATTGCTAATCGTAAAAGGACACCCTCTAATGAAACAATTTTCTTATTTTCTTTATAGTGAGATTGCACTAATTCTTCTACAACGTGTGGGCCTAATTGTAGATTTTTAAAGTTATCTACTAAAATTTCCTGAATCTTTTTAAAATTTTTATTTTTTGATACTGATAACTCTTTTGAGGAAAGTAAGCATTCAAGTTTTTCAACTTGATATTTTTGAAGTTTAGCATAATTTTTATTTAATGACTCCAAAATATTTATTATTTTTGGTTTTATTTCTTCCTCCATTTTGGCTAAAGAAATATTAAATTCATCGTCTTCAGTCCCAGAGTTATCATCTTTTTTTTCAGATTTATCAGGCTCGTCAATTTTTTCTTTTTTTGACTTAGTTTTTTTATTTGTCTTTAATTCGTCTTCGTCATTTAGTGCCTCAAAATCTTCATATGTTGAGTCAATATCAATAATGTCTCTTACTAACATTTGTTGATTTTCAATTTGTTCCTTCCATTCAAAAATCTTTTTTCCAACAAGTGGACTCTGTGTAAGAGCATTAATCATGACATCTTTTCCTGCTTCGATTCTCTTGGCTATAGCTATTTCGCCTTCTCTTGAAAGAAGTTCGACTCCGCCCATTTCTCTCAAGTACATTCTTATTGGATCGTCACTCTTATCAGATGTTTTTTCCTCTGATTGTGCTACTGACTCTTTTTTCTTACTTGACTGGAACTGAGATTTTTTTTCAACAAGAGTGATTTTTTCATCAACTAAAATTATAAAAGCGCGCTCTATGTTGTCATTAGTGCTATTTCTTTTACCTAAAGATTTGCTTAATTCTTCATAAGTAATAAAGCCTCTATGCTTTCCCTTATCAAGAAGTCGCTCAAATGATTTAGTTATGAGTTTTTCAGCCATAGTTGATTAGAAGAATATATATAGTGTCTAGTTGTAAAAAATCTATACTTTATTTAATCCCTATTTAACTGGTTTTTGAGCTTAATTAGTTCAGAATAGGAGTTTTCATCGAGGTTATTAATTAATTTTTGCTCTAGAGATTCTATTTTTTTTAGGTTTCCTTGTTCTTTATGATCTTCAATTAATTCGTGAAGTAAATTTGAAACTTCATCGTCAGTTTTGTTTTTAACGATCATTTGTACATTTGAATTTTCATTAATTTCTTCAATTATATTATTATATTTAGAGTAGATTTTTGCATGTATAGACTTTTGATCATCTTCATTTGATAAGGAAGTTACAATCAAATTTTTTAAATTTTGATTTTTTTCATCAACAAATTCGATTTCTGATAATTCCTCTATTTTTTTTAAAGTTATATCAAGATAATTTAAAACTATAAATAAAATTGAAAATTCTATAATTTGAATCTTTGACAAATTTTTTCTTTTTTGATGCAAAAGTTTTGTTTCTTTAAGAATTTGATATCTTTTATTATTTTTGAAAGGTGAATATTTGAAACTTTGTTTTGAATTTTGAATCGGTGTTAATCTTTTAATTTTTTCTAAGAAATCCTCAAGAACATACTTTCGCAAGGTTTCATCTTGAATAGCATATGACAAATTTTTAATTTCTTTTTCAAATTTTGAAATTTCATAAGGGTTACTTTGGTCTACTTTACTTAAATGATAGTTCCAAATAAAAGATTGAATAATTTCTTTCTCTTTAAGTAAATTTATTAACCCATCTTTACCTTTTTTTTTGATATAATCGTCAGGATCTGTTCCATCAGGCATTATTGAAAAGAAAATCTTATTTTTTTCATTTATTAATGGAAATAACTTCTCAGCAATTCTTAAAGCAGCTTTTTGACCGCTATCATCACCATCTAAACAAATAATAGGATTAGAAAAAAATTTCCATATCAAGTTTATTTGTCTTTCTGTTAAAGCAGTGCCAGAGTTTGCTATCACATTTTTAATACCAGATGAATAGACGCTCACAACGTCCATATATCCCTCGACTATTAATACTTCATCTGTCTCTGATCTAGAGTCTTTTGCTTTATCTAAGTTGAAAATCATGTTTCCTTTTTTATAAAATTCTGTTTCTGGTGAGTTAATATATTTGGCTAATTTTCCCTCACGAATAATTCTTCCACCAAAGGCAATTGTATCTCCGGTAATATTATTTACAGGAAATATTATTCTTGAATTAAATCTATCATTATATTTTCCAGTCTTGTCATTTTTATAATATAAGCCTGATAAATTGATTTCTTCCTCAGAATATTTAGTTAACAATTCATCATAGAAATTATTTTGCCATGGTACATAACCTAATTTAAATTCTATGATATTTGTTTTATTTAAGCCTCTATTAAAAAGATATTTCATTGCTTCATTATCATTTGATTTAAGTAATTGTTGATGAAAAAAATCAGAATAATCTTTTAAAATATTTTTATAAGTTTGAAATCTTAAATCTTTCTTTTGATCAAAATTAGAAAACCTATAAGGCTGCATTCCAGCTTCAGCTGCTAAGGACCTCACAGCCTCTCCAAAGCCTATTGATTTTGTCTTCATTAAAAAATCAAAAATATTTCCGTGTTCACCACTACTAAAACAATGATAAAATTCTTTTTCATCATTTACAGTAAATGAGGGGCTTTTTTCGTTTTTAAAAGGTGAAAGACCAATAAACTCTTTTCCTCTTTTTTTTAATTGCACTGTTTTACTAACGACTTGAGATACTTTTAATCTTAATTTTATTTCATCAAGATATTCTTTAGGGTATTTCATCTATTTTAAAAATTCTTTTATAATTGAGCTTACTTTAGAAAAATCAAGTGTGTCTGAATGTTTTGATTTTAAAACTCCCATTACTTTTCCCATGTCTTTCATGGAAGATGCCCCGGATGATTTTATAGCTGCTTCACAAATTTTTTTTGTTTCTTCTTCACTTAATTGTTTTGGAAGGAAAGAACTTATTATCTCAATCTCTTTTGTTTCATTCTCTAAAAGTTCGTTTCTTCCTGCTTTTTTATAAACCTCACACGACTCATTTCTCTGTTTTATCATTTTTTTTAAAATAGCAGTTATGTCGCTATCAGATATTTCCTTTTGACCTTTAGATCGACCAGCTATCTCGGCATCTTTTATGGCTGATACCACTAACCTTAAGGTAGGATAAATGTTCTTATCCTTTGCCTTGAGTGTTTCATTTAATTTTTCTTCAATTTGCTTTTTTAAAGGCATGATTTAAAATTATTTTAATCACAATTCTTATCTAAAATAAAAAGAACTTTCTTGACGATTTTATTACTATTTCATATGTTGCGCAAAATCATGTTTATAAGTTTTTTACTTTAACTCATGAGTTGTATTTGAAACCTCTTATTCAAAATATAAACTCAATTAAAAATCTTCACAGGATCGAGCCCACTGCTATTTTAATTCTTCAGAATGGTAAATTTTTTAAAGGCGTAGGTCTAGGTTATCAAGGAACTGCTACGGGAGAAGTGTGTTTCAATACCTCGATTACTGGATATCAAGAAATAATATCAGACCCATCTTATGCTGAACAAATTATAAATTTTACATTCCCTCACGTTGGAAATGTTGGGACAAATCTAGAAGATCATGAGTCTGATAAAATCTGGACCAAGGGAGTTATTATAAACTCTGAGATAACAAGTCCATCTAACTATAGAGCACTTAAACACTTAGATGATTGGTTGAAGAAAAATAAAATTGTGGGCATTACTGGAATTGACACAAGAAATCTCACAAATTTTATAAGAGATAAAGGAGCCCCTAAGGGAACCATATCATTCTTAAAAAATAATAAACTTAATATTAAAAAACTTCTTAAACAAACACAAAGATGGAGCGGACTTAAAAATTTAGATTTAGCACAAAAAGTTTCTACGAAAAAAAATTATACTTGGAAAGGTTTTAAAACATGGAAAAAAGAAGCTGGTTTTGTAAAAAATAATAAAAAAAACTTCCACGTTGTTGCAATAGATTATGGAGTAAAAAAAAACATTTTAAGATATTTTTCAGATTTTAATTGTAAAGTTACAGTAGTTTCATGCAAAACATTAGCTTCTAATATAATTAAATTAAAACCAAACGGAATTTTTCTATCTAATGGACCAGGTGATCCAGCTGCAACAGGTAAATATGCAATACCAATAATAAAAGAATTAATCGAAAACAATTTGCCTATATTTGGTATTTGTCTAGGCCATCAAATTCTTGCTTTAGCTTTGGGTGCAAAAACAAAAAAAATGAGTCTTGGTCACAGAGGTGCAAATCATCCAGTCAAAAATTTAATTAATGGGAATGTAGAAATTACAAGTCAAAATCATGGGTTTGAGGTAGTGAAAAGTAGTTTAAAAAAAAACATTCAAATTACTCATCAATCTCTTTTTGATAACAGTATTGAGGGAATAAAATTGAAAAATAAACCTGTTTACTCTGTGCAATATCATCCTGAGTCTAACCCAGGCCCACAGGATAGTGTTTATTTATTTAAAGAATTTATAAATAGTATGAAAAAATATGCCAAAAAGAAAAGATATTAAAAAGATTTTAGTTGTTGGAGCAGGACCAATCATCATTGGGCAAGCTTGTGAATTTGATTACTCAGGAACTCAGGCGTGTAAAGCACTAAAAGATGAAGGATTTAAAGTAATTTTAGTTAATTCTAATCCAGCAACCATAATGACTGATCCAAATATTGCAGATAAAACTTACATCGAGCCTATTACGATAGAAGTTCTAGAGAAAATTCTCATTAAAGAAAAACCCGATGCAATTTTACCGACCATGGGAGGTCAAACTGCATTAAATTTAGCAATGGAGGCTGAAAAAAAAGGAATTCTTAAAAAATATAAAATTGAACTAATAGGTGCTAATTCAAAAGCAATATCTAATGCTGAGGATAGAAAAAAGTTTAGAAAAAACATGATTGAGATCGGTTTAGATCTTCCTAAATCAAAAATTGTTAATAATTTTAATCAGTCCACCCAAGCATTAAAGCAGATTGGATTACCTGCAATTATTAGACCAGCTTTCACTCTTGGTGGGTTAGGCGGTGGTATTGCTAAAAATAAAAAAGAGTTTTTTAAAATAATAAAGAATGGACTACATGAGTCACCTGTAAGTCAAGTTTTAGTAGAGGAGTGTCTAGAAGGTTGGAAGGAATTTGAGATGGAAGTAGTAAGAGATAAAAATGATAATTGCATTATTATCTGTTCAATAGAAAATGTAGATCCTATGGGCATACATACTGGTGACTCTGTTACCATTGCACCTGCACTTACTTTAACCGACAAAGAGTACCAAGTAATGAGAAATGCTTCTATAGCTTGCTTAAGAAAAATTGGAGTAGAAACAGGTGGATCTAATGTTCAATTTGCAATCAATCCAAAAAATGGAAGGATGGTAATTATTGAGATGAACCCAAGAGTTTCAAGGTCATCTGCTTTAGCTTCTAAAGCAACTGGATTTCCAATAGCAAAAGTAGCTGCAAAGCTAGCTGTTGGATACACATTAGATGAATTAAAAAATGAAATTACAAAAGTAACTCCTGCCTCTTTTGAGCCAACAATAGATTATGTGGTGACAAAAATTCCAAGATTTACCTTTGAAAAATTCTCAACTTCAGCTGCAGTTTTGGGAACGTCAATGAAATCTGTAGGTGAAGCTATGGCAATAGGAAGAAACTTTAAAGAGTCCTTACAAAAAGCTTTGGTTTCTTTGGAAACAGGTTTCTCAGGTTTAGATCAAATATTTAATCTTAGTAAAGAAAAAATAGAAAAGAAACTAAAAGAAAATATTCCTAATAAAATTTTACTCGTTGCTGAAGCTTTTAGAAAAAAAATTAATTTAAATAAAATACATAATCTTTCAAAAATAGACCCTTGGTTTTTAAGTCAAATTAAAGAGATCATAGATAATGAAATCAAAATAAAGAAAAAAGGTCTTCCAAAAACTTTCAATGAATTCAATTATATTAAATCAATAGGATTTTCTGATAAAAAATTATCTGAACTCACCAATGCTTCGGAGTCATTAATTAGAAAGAAAAGAACTGCATTAAAAGTTTTACCAGTTTATAAAAAAGTAGATACTTGTGCTGCAGAATTTAAATCTTTTACTCCATACATGTATTCCACTTATCAAAGACATTTCTCATCGTATGTAGAATGTGAGTCTGATCCTTCCAGTAGAAATAAAATTATAATACTTGGTGGAGGTCCAAATAGAATTGGTCAAGGAATTGAATTTGATTATTGCTGTTGTCAAGCTAGTTTTGCTCTTAAAGAGGCTAAGTATGAAACAATTATGGTAAATTGTAATCCGGAAACTGTATCAACAGATTATGATACAAGTGATAGATTATATTTCGAACCCTTAATTGATGAATACGTCTTCAATATTATAAAAAAAGAAAAATCAAAAGGTAATTTAAAAGGTGTAATCACTCAATTTGGAGGTCAAACACCTATAAAACTTGCAAAATTTTTACATGAAAACAAACTTCCAATTTTAGGCACACAGTATTCATCGATTGATCTTGCTGAAGATAGGGACAGATTTAGAAATCTTTTAAACAAGTTAAATTTAAATCAAGCTGAGAGCGGTATAGCAAAAACTTTTCCTCAAGCAATTAAGATAGCTGATAAAATAGGTCTTCCTTTGATGGTAAGACCATCATATGTGCTAGGTGGAAGAGCCATGGAAATAGTTCATGAAAAAAGCCAACTTAAGAACTTTGTAAAGGAAGCATTCAAGGTTGCTGAGAAAAATCCAATTTTAATTGACAAGTTCATTGATAATGCGATGGAAGTTGATGTTGACGCTATTTCAGACGGAAAAAATGTTTTCGTAGCTGGAGTCATGCAACATATAGAAGAAGCTGGAATTCACTCAGGAGATTCAGCGTGTAGTTTACCGCCTGTATCAATTAAATCTTTTTTAATAAGAGAGATTGAAAATCAAACAAAAAAATTAGCCCTAGCACTTAAGGTCAAAGGATTTATGAATGTTCAATACGCAATTAAAAATGATAAAGTATATGTAATAGAGGTAAACCCAAGGGCTAGTAGAACTGTTCCGTTTGTTTCAAAAGCAAAAAATTTACCACTTGCTAAGATAGCCTCAAGAGTTATGGCTGGGGAGAAATTGACCAAGTTTAACTTAAAAAGTAAAACAAAAGATATGTTTGCAGTTAAAGAAGCAGTATTCCCATTCAATAAATTTCCAAATAGCGATCTTTTACTTGGACCAGAAATGAAATCTACGGGTGAAGTGATGGGTTTTGATAAAAATTTTGGGATGGCTTTTGCTAAAAGTCAAATCGCGGCATCAAATTCTCTTCCTAAAGAAGGTTTAGCTTTTATCTCTTTAAAAAATAGCCATAAAGAAGAGGGAGTGAAACTAGCAAAACAATTAGTGAAATTAAATTTTAAACTTTGCGGAACTGGTGGTACAGCCGATTACATAACCCAGCATGGTATAAAGTGTAAAAAAATTAATAAAATAAATCAGGGATCACCACATATTGTTGATGTACTTAATGCTAAAAAAATTGCTTTGGTTATTAATACCGGAGGTGGAAATAGTGAAGCTCAGTTGAGTGATGCAGTTGCTTTAAGAAGAGCTACTTTAGCCAATAAAGTTCCGTATTGCACGAACATGTCAACGGCTAAGGTTTGTTTAGAAGGTATTAAATCTCTAAAACTGAGAGATATCAGCGTTACCTCTTTACAAGATATTTAGCTTTTTACTTTCCAATCTGTTTCAAAAGTAACATAGTTTATTTGAATACATCTTCTCTCTTTTTTAATTTCTTTTTTCTCCATTCCGTGCCAAGTGTTTGGACCGCTTGTAAAAAAGTATCCATAATTATGTTTATACGGGACAGTTTTAACTTTATTCAGTTTTTCATCATAGAAATCAGTTCCTAAATTTTCTGACTCATTGTGCAGATTAACAAAAACTATTGAGGACATTAATTTTTCTTTTATGTCACAATGTGGTTTAAGCCAAAAACCTTCTCTGTCACTAATTACCTCTAGTCTGACATAAGAATTGCTTAAATCTTTCCCAATCAATGAACCGATTTTTTTATAAACTTTGGGTGATCTCAATTCATCAATAAATTTTGTCAAGTTGGGAAACTGGCTGGAGTTCTCTTTAGTAACATAACATCTTAGTTTTTTTGCTTTCCCTCCGTTTTTAATTCCCTCTCGAAAAGCTCCTTCACCGCCATCTAAAGCTCTTGTTCCATCATAGTTTAAATTTTGTTTTCTTGGGTCAGCAATGTCAGCACTACAAATTTCGTCTATAGCATTTTTTGTTAATGGCTCATTGATTTCGAAATGTTTGAACGGAACGCTAAATAGTTTTGTTTTTGTTTCTAAAGATTTAAATAATTGCATTTTTTTTCATTTTTGCTTTTATAATTGGAGCTATCCTAGTTACTTCGTTTAATTTATTGTAACTCCAATTTTCAACTGTATTTTCTAACTCTCTTGTTATACCTAAATCTCTTAATTGTGAATAAAATTTTTTGAACCTTCCAGTGGGTTTAAAAGATTTCATCATTGCAATGTATACTGGTTTTCCTGTTATAGCTGCTTCTGAGATCATTGACGTAGAATCGCATGTAACAACAATGTAATTTGAAATTGCTAATGCAGACAGATAAGCTTTTTTATCTATAGTCTTTACCACATAATGATCATCATTAAATGTGTTAAAGGCTATTTTTAAAATATTTTCAGGAGTTCTATAAGAAGGAATCACGATTATCTTAAATTTATCAGGAGTGAATAAAGTTTTTACTTTATTAAAAAGTTCATGGATTTGTTTTTCAGAATACTTGTAATATTTATTTGGTCCTCCGATAATAAAAGCAACCAGTTCTCTTCGTTTGTCTTTTTCAATTCCCAAATATTGTGAATTATCCATTATTTCTTTTTTAGTTAAATAATGAATGGCACCAGTAGTATTAATTATATTTTCACCATTTAAATTATCATGTTCCGGGCTTACAATAAGGTCAAAATGCTTAAATGAAACTTTTGGATCTTGAATGTGAATATTAAAAATTTCGTTTCCAAATCTTTTTTTTAAAGCTATTGATGGTATTACGCTTTTTCTTCCGCACGAAATAATTAATTTACAATCACATACGAATTTATTTTTTACTAAATTTTCTGAAATAGGAGTGATTTTTGGTGGAATGAATTTCCAAAAAGATTTCAACTCAATTTTTTGGTGTTTATAACTTAGACCTAAAGCTTTAGCTAACCCCTCCACTTGGCTAATCATGCCGTGCATACCTTGCGTTAAAAGAAGTGCTTTTAATTCTAACATTAGTTACTATATAACCATTACATTATGAATAATAAATCAACTAAACACACAAAAGTGTTAATTCTTGGATCGGGTCCGGCCGGTTATACAGCGGCTATTTATGCGGCTAGAGCTATGCTTAAACCAATACTTGTTCATGGTTCGCAGCCAGGAGGACAATTAACTACTACAACTGATGTTGAGAATTACCCTGGATATTCAAAAGTGATTCAGGGTCCATGGCTTATGGATGAAATGAAAGGCCAAGCTGAAGCTGTTGGAACAGAAATGATACAAGATCACATAAGTAAAGTTGATTTAACGAAAAAACCTTTCACAGCAACTGGTGATAGCGGACAAATTTACACTGCAGATAGTTTTATTATTTCAACAGGAGCACAAGCAAGATGGTTAAATATAAAATCAGAACAAGAGTTTAGAGGTTACGGTGTTTCGGCGTGTGCTACTTGTGATGGTTTTTTCTTTAAAGATAAAGAAGTAGCTGTTGTAGGTGGTGGAAATGCAGCAGTAGAAGAAGCAATGTTTTTAACTAAATTTGCTTCTAAAGTTAAACTTATTCATAGAAGAGATGAATTAAGAGCAGAAAAAATGCTTCAAGAAAAACTAAAGGCTAATAAAAAAATTGAAATAATTTGGGATAGTGTTGTTGATGAAGTTTTGGGAGATAACGAGCCTAAAGGAGTTAACGGAATAAAAATAAAGAATGTTAAAAATAATAAAATAACAGAGCTTAAGGTACATGGATTATTCATCGCTATTGGTCATGATCCAGCAACTTCATTGTTTAAAGACCAACTAAAAATGGATAAAGAAGGATATCTAATTACTAAACCAGATTCCACTGAAACAAACATTCCAGGTGTATTTGCTGCTGGAGACGTTAAGGACAAAATATTTAGACAAGCTGTTACTGCAGCTGGAATGGGTTGTATGTCTGCTCTTGAGGCTGAAAAATACTTAGCTTCTAAAAATTAAGTTTTATATCCAAACATTTCTGGCAACCAAAGTATTAACTCTGGGAAAAAAATCATTATTAGTAAAGCTATAATTAAAACTAATATAAACATCCAGATTTCTGAGATAATTTCTTTAAGTGAAATTCCAGTTACTGCATTAATAACAAATAGCAATATCCCATATGGTGGTGTGATTAATCCAATCATAGAATTAACTACTACTAACACTCCGAAATGAATTAGATCTATTCCAAGTGCTTTACAAACTGGAATAAATAATGGAACAATTACTAATATAATAGTTGTAGCATCTAAAAAACATCCTAGGAGTAAAACTAAAATATTTATAAAAATTAGAAATGTAATTGGGCTTACATCTAAGCCTTGTAAAAAAGTTGTTAATGCTCCAGGAATATTTTCGCTTATAACAATATAATTTAAGATAAACGCTCCACCAATTACTACTCCAACTGCAGCAGAAGATCGAGCACTATCAACTAAAATTTCGTATAATGATTTAAAAGACAGCGTTCTATAAAGTGCTCCAGTTAGAAATAAAGCGTACAAAGCGGCTATAGCTGCTGCTTCTGTTGGTGTTGTAACGCCTCCGTAAATACCAAATAATAAAATAGCTGGCATCATTAAAGCAGGGAAAGCTCTAAAAGTTGTTTTTGGTAATTGTTTTATTGGCACTGGCTCCTCTGTAGCAAAATTTCTCCTATGTGATACAATTGCGTTCATTATCATTAAGACCATTCCCATTATTAAACCCGGAACAATTCCAGCTAAAAACAAATAACCAATCGAGGTGTCTGAAATTACTGAGTATAAAACCATCGGAATTGAAGGAGGTATAATTGGTCCAATGGTTGCTGATGCTGCTGTTATAGCTGCAGCATAACCACGGCTATAACGACCATTTTTTGTCATCATGCCAATTATTATTTTTCCAATACCTGCTGCGTCAGCAACAGCCGAACCTGACATTCCTGAAAATATAAGTGAAGCAACTACATTAACATGCCCTAACCCACCTTTGAATCTTCCAACAACAGCAGTGCAAAAACTTAATAATCTATCTGTAATTGTTCCTGCATTCATAATATTTGCTGCGGTGATAAACAAAGGAACTGCTAATAAAACAAATGATTTGTATAAACCTTGGAGTATCTTTTCACCTGCTAATGCCACATCCATATCTCCAAACGTAAAATACATAATTGATGCAGTTATTATTGAATATCCAACTGGAGTACCGATTCCTGCAAGACCGAATAAAGTAAAAAGAAAAATGATTAATTCAAAACTCATAAACTCAGTATTTAATAATTGTTCTTAGCTTGCTTTGATTTTGATCTGAATCCTCAGGGCCTTTTTCAATAATATTTTTTAATTTCCAGATATAATATCCAATTAAAGAAATCATAAATATCCCGTATATTGAAAAAATATAACTTAACTTTATTTTTTGACCTGTAATTGGGAATTTTACTGTGGATGTCTTTCTCATTTTCATCCAATCGATGTAATCCAACGTAGGAATTAAAGCATAACCAAAAATTATAATTATTGCTAAGCATGAAACTATTTTCATTGCAAACTTAGTTTTTTTAGAAGATCCGGAATATAATAAATTAAATCTGACATGGTCTTTTTCTCTTACTAAAAATGCACAACAGAAAAAAACTATCCAAACCCAAAGAATTCTACAAAGTTCTAAAGTCCACCCAAAAGGTGAGTTAAGTACATATCTAGAAAAAATTTGAAGAAGAAACGTAATAAATAATGCCGCCAACAAAGTGGCGGCAATTATTTTTGCAATTCGATTAAATTGTTTTTGAAACAAACTAATCAAAATTAATTATTTAGTTTCCTAAAGAGTTTATTTTTTTCAATACTCCTTTAGGCCAGCTTTTAGCAAAATCACTTCCAACATATTGTTTTTGAACATGTTTTCTGAAAGCTGCTGAGTCTGGTTCGTAGATCTCTAAACCTTTAGATCTTACAAAGTCAGCTAAACTGTTTTCTAATTGTAACTGTCTTAATCTTCCCCAAGATGCTGCGGCATCAGCTGCTTGCTGAACTCTCATCTTTTGTTCACCAGATAACTTATCCCAAGTTTTTTTTGAAAAAGCTATATAGTTTAAGTCAACTAAGTGTGAAGTAAGAATAATTTGTTTTGTAACTTCATAAAACTTTTTGTCAACTACTGTTGGAAGTGGATTATCTTGTCCATCAACAGCCCCAGTTTGAAGTGCAGTATAAACTTCGTTAAATGCAAGCGGTGTAGGTGAAGCTCCTAAAGCTTTTCCTAAATATTGCCATGCATCTGTACCTGGCATTCTTAAATTTACTCCTTTAAGATCTGCAGGTGTTTTTACTGTCAATTCACTTTTAGGCTGTCTTAAGTTAACATGACGTTTTCCAAGATACATTACTGAAAGTAATTTTACGCCTAATTCGTCTTCAACTTTTTTCTTAAACGGATTCATTAATTCATTATTGAATACCTTTACTTGGTGTGCGGCATCCTGATGAACATATCCTGTTGCAAAAATTGAAAACTCTGGAAAGAATTGTGCTAATTCTTGCGCAGATGTAATTGACATCGTCAAATTACCTCTACTGATAGCATCAAGTTCTGTTCCTTGATCAAACATTGTTGAATTGTAACCAACTTTTACATCTGCAAAATCAGATATCATTGGAAACATTACTTCTCTGATCGCAACAGATCTAGCGTCTGTTTCTGATCCAGAAGTTGCCATAGTCAATTTCAGTTTTGAGGCTGAATAACTTGGCGCACTTAAAGTCGTAGCAAGTATCAATGAAGATACAAAGGCTATAACAGTCTTTTTAATTGATTGAATTGTCATGATTGTCCCCCGATTGTTAATAAATTCGGAATAATCTAATTATTATTGAAATTTGTTGCAACTGCTTAGAAGTATTAAATATTAACGTTTTTCTTTGTTTTGATTGATTGTTCAATGGCGTCGATAACTTTTAGCGACTTGAAACCTTCTTCATCAGACACAATTGGTTCAACGTTGCTCTCGATTATCTCTTTAAAATGTTTGATCTGATCTACCAAAGGATCATTTATTTCATAATCTAGCTTTTTTATTTTAAGTGGTTTTGTCCAATCTTCGCTTCCTTCATGATGCCAAATTTTTAGATCTGGAATGGAAAGCGAACCTTTTGAACCACCAATTAAGTAGCAGTTTTGCTTGCTATGGGGAAAATCAGAATTTTCCCCGGAGTTCATTTCCCAGCTCCAAGGAGAAACAATGCTGTCAGACACTGTCATTGATGATATTACGCCGCTAGCATATTTTAATACTACTGATGCTAAATCTTCATTTTCATATTTTCTTATAGATGGTGAAGTAATAGCGTAGACTTCTTTTACTTCTCCGCAAAAATATCTTAATAAATCGACATCATGAATAAGGTTTATTGAGATTGGCCCAGCCCCAATTTTTTTTCTCCAAGGGGCCTTATCAAAATATTTATCTGGCTTATAAAACCAACATATTGTGGAAGCTGATCTAATCTTTCCAATTAAACCTTCTACGATATTTTTTTTTGCAACTTTGATTAAATTATTATGACGCCTATGATGTCCAACTAAAATTTTTGTGGATTTTTTTTTTGCTAAATCTAATAAATCACTAGCATCTTTTAATGAGTTTGAAATCGGCTTTTCAATTAAAATTGGGATTTTCTTTTCTATAAATTTTTTTGCGTGTGAAACATGTAGTGGTGTAGGTGTTGCTATAACTGCTCCATCTATTTTTTCAGTTTTAAGTATTTCTTCAATAGAGCCAAAAAATTTACATTTGAAATCTTTCTCATTAATTAATTCTTTATTATTTTCAACAATACCACAAAGTTCTAATTCTTTATGGCTCTGAATTATTGATGCATGTTTTTTTCCTATTAATCCAAAACCTATAACAGCTATTTTTACAGAGTTCATTTTTAAAAACTATTTTAAAATTTGATGAAGTTAAAGACTCTCACAAAAAGTTTTTATTCTTTCCATTGCTTTTTTTAAATTTTCCATTGAAGTGGCATAAGAAATTCTAAAATAACCTGGTAAACCAAATGCAGAACCCTGTACTACTGCGACATTGGCTTTTTCCAACAATCTTTGAACAAAATCAGTATCTGATTTAAGCTTAGTTTTTTTATTTAAAAGATTTTTACAACTTGGAAAAACATAAAAAGCTCCCTCAGGTTTCAGACAACTTATACCTTTTATATTGTTTAAACTTTCAACAACAAAATCTCTTCTTTCTTTAAATGAATTTGCTCTCTCCGGGATAAAATCTTGTGTTCCATTCAAAGCCTCAACCGCTGCAGCTTGACTAATTGATGAAGGGTTACTCGTAGATTGAGATTGAATTTTTGAAATGGCTTTAATAATTTCAACTGGACCAGCAGCATACCCTATTCTCCAACCTGTCATTGAATAAGACTTACTCACTCCGTTCATAGTAAGAGTTCTTCCCTTTAACTCATTTATTTCAGCAATCGTCGAAAATTCAAAATTATCATAAGTAATGTGTTCATAAATATCATCACTTAAAATATAAATTTTTTTGTGTTTTTTTAGAACATCAGCTAAATTTTTAATTTCTTTTTTTGTATAGCTAGATCCTGTTGGATTAGATGGAGAATTTAAAATAATCCATTTAGTTTTTTTAGATATTGCTTTTTTAAGTTTAGAAGGAGTGAGTTTAAAATTATCTTTTTCTTCACACTTAACTATTTTTGGTGTTCCTCCGGCTAATAATATTATGTCTGGGTAAGATACCCAATAAGGTGCTGGTATGATAACTTCATCACCTTTATTAACCGTTGCCATAAATGCATTGTAAAGAACTTGCTTCCCTCCCGTTCCCACAGTTATCTGGTTAAGATCATAAGAAAGATTATTCTCTCTTTTGAATTTTGCTTGAATAGCTTTTTTTAAATCAGGTGTTCCATCTACAGCTGTATATTTAGTGTCACCTTTGTTTATAGCTTCTATTGCGGCCTCTTTAATATTGTCTGGGGTGTCGAAATCAGGTTCTCCAGCTCCTAATCCTATTACGTCTTTACCAGCAGCCCGTAATTCTCTAGCTTTTGAAGTAACAGCTATTGTGGGCGACGGTTTTATACGTTTTAATGTATTGGAAACTATGCTCATTGGAATTTATAATAATTTATAAATACTATTAACATATAATGCAAAATACTTATCAAGAAAAATTAGCTGATCTAGAGGTTAATAACTCTAAAAAAATTAAAAAATTAGAGGGAGGTATTAATTTTAAAATCAAAAGCGATTTTCAACCTAGCGGCGACCAACCTGAAGCGATTAAACAAATTTTAAAAAATTTAAAAGATAATAAACAAGAGCAAGTACTTTTAGGGGTCACAGGTTCCGGCAAGACTTTTACTATGGCAAAAGTTATTGAAAAAGCTAATAGGCCAGCCTTAATTTTAGCTCCTAATAAAACTTTGGCTGCTCAATTATACGGTGAGTTTAAAAGTTTTTTCCCAGACAATGCTGTTGAATATTTTGTTTCATATTATGATTACTACACTCCAGAGGCATATGTACCGAGATCAGACACATATATAGAAAAAGAAGCTTCAATTAATGAGCAAATTGATCGTATGAGGCATTCAGCGACTAGATCGTTGTTGGAAAGAGATGATGTAATTATTGTTGCAAGCGTATCATGTATTTATGGTTTAGGTTCTGTAGAGGCATACTCAAAAATGACAATAACTTTGAAAAAAAATTACGAGTATGAGCGAGATGATTTAATTAGAGCTTTTATAAATTTACAGTACAAAAGAAATGATCAGAATTTTTTTAGAGGAACTTTTAGGGTAAGAGGAGAAAATTTAGAAATCTTTCCATCTCATTTAGAGGATAGAGCATGGAGAATAAGTTTTAATTTAAATAAATTAGAAAAAATTGAGGAATTTGATCCACTTACTGGTGATAAAACAAATGATTATTCTATTATAAAAATTTACGCCAACAGTCACTACATAACTCCAAAGCCAACTATAGAGCAAGCTATAAGACAAATAAAATCTGAATTAGCTGAAACTTTAAAAAAATACAGAGAAAATAACAAGCTATTAGAAGAGCAGCGACTAAGGGAAAGAACTAAATTTGATTTAGAAATGATTGAAGCAACTGGGACTTGTGCGGGTATCGAAAATTATTCAAGATTTTTATCTGGAAGAAAAGCTGGAGAGCCTCCACCTACGCTATTTGAATATTTTCCCGATAACGCAATTATATTTGTAGATGAAAGTCACGTAACTGTCCCTCAGTTAAATGGAATGTATAAAGGAGACCGCACAAGAAAAAGCACATTGGCTGAGTACGGATTTCGTTTACCCTCATGTATGGATAATAGACCTCTTAAGTTCGAAGAATGGGATCTAATGAGAACACAGACGGTATTTGTTTCAGCAACTCCTGGGCCATGGGAATTAAAACAAACTAATAACAAATATATTGATCAAATTATTAGACCAACTGGTTTAATTGACCCTCCTGTTGAAATACGACCTGCTAAAACTCAAGTCGACGATTTAATGCACGAAGCAAAAGAAATTGTAAAAAAAGGTTTTAGAATTTTAGCAACTACGCTCACAAAAAAAATGGCAGAAGACTTAACAGAGTATCTTCACGAAAACGGACTTAAAGTAAGATATATGCACTCCGACATTGATACACTTGAGAGGATAGAAATAATTAGAGATTTAAGAATGGGTGTATTCGATATCCTTGTTGGTATTAACCTTCTTAGAGAAGGTTTAGACATCCCAGAGTGTGCTTTAGTTGCAATTTTAGATGCAGACAAAGAAGGATTTTTAAGATCTGAAACTTCACTTATACAAACTATTGGAAGGGCTGCTAGAAATGTTGATGGAAAAGTAATTTTGTATGCTGATAAAGTTACAAAAAGTATAAAAAACGCTCAAGCTGAGACAGATAGAAGAAGAAATAAACAACTTGAATATAATAAGAAAAATAAGATTACAGCTGAATCAGTTAAAAAAGAAATAAGCGACATATTAGAGTCTGTTTATGAAAAAGATTATGTAAAAATCAGTGAGGGATCAAATGTTGGTGGAAATTTAAAAAAACATTTAAAAGCACTTAATCGAAAAATGAAAGAATCAGCCTCCAATCTAGAGTTTGAACAAGCGGCTAAAATAAGAGATGAAATAAGAAAACTAGAGGCTAGTGAACTTGAGATCTCTTTAAATCCGAAAATTTCTCAGTACAATTTAAAGAGTAAAGTGTATCCTAAAGGTAGATCGACAATGGGAATGCCCGGAACAAAACCTAGAAAAGCAATAAAAAAATGGAAGCCAAAAAAATAATTATCACTGGAGGGGCAACTAGGATTGGTGCTGCAATTGCAAAAAGTATTGCAAGTTTTGATTCCAAAATAACTATCCACTACAATAAATCAAAAAAAGATGCAGGTAAGATTAAAAGTGAACTAGAGAATTTAGGAAGTGAAGTTTTTCTTGTAAAGGCCAATTTAGAAAATCAAAAACAAACAGAAAGTTTATTTAAAAAGGCTTACCAGAAAATGAGAGGGGTAGATTGTTTGATTAATAATGCCTCAGTTTTTGAAAATGATAATTTATTAAACTTTTCAGAAAAATCATTTGCAAAACATTTAAATATTAATTTGCGTGCACCTTCTATACTTTCAAAAAATTTTAAGAAATATGTTAAACAAAACGAGGGGTGTATAATTAATATTATTGATCAAAGAGTAGAAAAACTTACTCCATTCTTTTTTTCTTACACATTAAGCAAAGCATCATTAGCAACATTGACAAAAATTTCTGCCATGAAATTAGCGCCAAATATTAGAGTTAATGCCATTGCTCCGGGGCCAACACTCAAAAATAAAAGACAATCTTATTCTCATTTTAAGAAACAATGGAAATCTATCTTATTAAAGAAAAAGGTAGATTTAGAAAATATATGTGACGGAGTAAAATTTTTAATTAAGAATGATAATATAACTGGAGAAATAATAAATATCGATAGTGGCCAAAGACTTGCATGGCAAACACCTGATATTATTAATACAAAAGAATGAAAATAATAAAATTTAAGCCTAATATAAAATATAGATACCAGAGAAAAGTATTAATAAAAAATTTAGTTCTTAATATCTTTATTGGAATTCACAATTTTGAAAAGAGGAAAAAACAAAAAACAAGGTTCAACATAGAAATTTTAACTGATCCAAATATAAATCCTTCAAAAAAAGATATTTCTACAATTTTAAATTACGAAACGATAGTAAATAAAATAAACTTAATAGTTAAAAAAAAACATCATGACTAATTAGAAGAATTAGCTGAGAATATTTTTGATGTTATATTTAAATTTAGATTAGTTAAGAAAGTGAAAATTAAAATAGAAAAACTTGAAATAATAAAAGAAGCAGAGTCTGTTGGTATTAATGTTTCAAAAACAAGATTATGATTAATAGTTTAGACTTAGGAAAAAAAGTAATTAAAGATAAAATTCCTCTAATTCCAAATCATCCAGGTGTATATAAAATGCTAAGCTCAACAGGTGAAATTCTTTATATTGGTAAAGCAAAAAATATCCCAAACAGATTAAAAAGTTATGTTACTGACTCGAATCTCCCTATACGGACAGAAAGGATGTTATCGTTAACGCATAATCTAGAGACAACTACAACAAGTAATGAGAGTGAAGCTCTTCTACTTGAAGCAAATTTAATAAAAAAGCATAAGCCTAGATACAATATACTTTTAAGAGATGATAAATCTTTTCCGTACATTTATATCGGAAATAAAGATAAATGGCCTCAACTTACGAAACTAAGAGGAAAAAAATCTAAATCAGGTTATTACTTTGGTCCTTTTGCGTCAATAGGATCTGCAAATTGGACAATAAAAATTTTACAAAAAATTTTTTTATTAAGAATTTGTGATGATACTGTTTTTAAAAATAGGGAAAGACCCTGTATTCTATATCAAATTAAAAGATGCTCAGGTCCGTGTGTAGGTCACGTTAAAGAAAGTGAATATATTGCAACTGTAAATGATGCGATTGATTTTATTTCTGGAAAATCAAGACGTATTCAAAAAAATTTATCTAAAGAAATGGAAAAAGCTAGTAAAGAATTAGATTATGAGAAGGCAGCTATAGCAAGGGACAGAATTAAAGCCCTAACACAAATACAGACATCTCAAAAGATAAATCAAACTAATCTGAATGAAGCTGATGTGATTAGTATTTTTAAAGAAACTGGAAAATCTTGCATCCAAGTATTCTTTTTCCGATCAAAACAAAATTGGGGCAATCAAGCTTTTTACCCAAAGCACGATATGGATGATAAAATTGAAGATATACTCTCTTCTTTTTTAACTCAATTTTATGAGAATAAAACTATCCCAAAATTAATTATTACAAATGTAAATATTAATGAAAAAAATCTTTTAGAAAAAACTTTTAGTACAAAAGAAAACAAACAAATATTAATAAAAAAAGCTAAAATTAAAAATGAGATAAATATTTCAAAACTTGCAGAGAAAAATGCAAAGCAGGCTTTAAAACAAAAGCTTATACAATCAGATACCAACAATAATCTAATATATGCTTTAACAAAAAAATTTAAATTAGAGAATAATTTAGAATTAATTGAAGTTTACGATAATAGTCATATCCAAGGGTCTGATGCAATAGGAGCTCTAATTTGCTTTGGCAATGAGGGATTTGTTAAAAAAAGATACAGGAAGTTTAATATCAAAGATGAGGAGATTAAAGGTGATGATTATGGAATGATGAAAGAAGTTCTTTTTAGAAGATTTTCAAAAGCTGTAAAAGAAAAAGTTGGGTCGCTGTCATTACCTGATTTGATTTTAATAGATGGCGGTAAAGGTCAATATTCTGTCAGTAGAGAAGTTTTAAATGAACTAGGTCTTCACGATATACCAATATTAGCTGTTGCTAAAGGGAAAAAAAGAAATGCAGGTGAAGAAAAAATTTATCATGAGGGCAAAGAATATATTTTAAAGAAAAATGATCCTCTTTTATTTTTTATTCAAAGATTAAGAGACGAAGCTCATAGATTTGCAATAAGTACGCACAGGGCAAAAAGAAAAAAGAATTTAAGCAAGTCATTACTAGATCAAATTCAAGGAATTGGTAAACAAAGGAAGAGAGCTTTACTAAACCATTTTGGTTCTGCTAGAGCCGTGGAATCAGCAAGTTTAGAAGATTTAAAGTCAATTGAGGGAATTGAAGACAATATAGCAAATAAAATATATAATTATTTTCACGAATAAACTATGAAATTAAAAATACCAAATATACTAACGATTGGTCGAATTATTATTGTTCCTATTTTTGTTTTAACATTTTTTATCCCAGGATTTTTTGGGGATTTAATACCTTTCTTTTTATTCGTATTAGCAAGCTTTACTGATTATTTAGATGGTCTACTAGCTAGGTTATTTAAAGAAGAGTCAAAACTTGGAGAACTATTAGACCCAATTGCTGATAAAATACTTGTAGCCGCAGCTTTAATTCTTCTAGTGATGAATGAGACAATTAAAAATTATGAAGTAATTGCTGCCATCATTATCCTTACTAGAGAAATATTAATATCAGGACTAAGAGAATTTCTTGCTAAAGGTCAAATATCAATGCAAGTAACAAGCTTGTCTAAGTTAAAAACATTTATTCAAATGCTCTCTATAGCGATATTACTAACAGGTGAAAGTGGAAACAAAATTATCAATTTTCAAGACTATAATGCTCAAACAGTTGGAATAATTCTACTTTGGTTATCAGCTTTTTTAACACTCTATACAGGTTATGATTATTTAAGAAAAGGTATTGATCATGCGATCAATGAGGATAATAAGGGTTAGGCTGCAGATTTTTTTCTTACAATAGTTTGATAACTATCGTTAAGGTCTTTTATCAGTTCGCAAACTTCAAATTTATATTCAGCAATTTGAGAAACTGGCGTAACTTCGGCAGCGGTCCCAGTTAAAAAACATCCAACAAAATTTTTCATTTCCTCGGGTCTAATTTTTCTCTCATTAACTTTCACACCCTTAGATTTAGCAATTTTTATAACCTCTCTTCTTGTTATGCCATCTAAGAAAGAATCAGGTATCGGTGTATGTATCTCTCCTGATTTATCTTTAAAAAACACGTTCGCACCAGTTGCTTCAGCTATATTACCTTCATGATCTAACATTAAAGAATCGGTAAATCCTTGAGCCTCAGCTTCATGTTTAGATAAAGTGCAAATCATGTATAACCCGGCTGCTTTAGTATCCCATGGTATAGTGTTTGGAGCTGGCCTTCTCCAGTTTGAAATATTGAGTTTAATTCCTTTCAATTTCAATTTTGGATCAAAGTAAGAGCCCCACTCCCAAGTTGCGATTGCTACATGTATTTTATTTTTTTGTGCAGATATTGCCATCATCTCACTGCCTCTCCAAATAATAGGCCTTACATATCCATTTTGAACTTTTTGAATATTAATTATTTTTTTACACGCTTCGTTAATTTCATCTTCTGTATAAGGAACTTTTATTCCCATTCTCTCAGCAGAATAAAATAATCTTTTGGTATGCTCTTCTAATTTAAATATTTCTCCATCGTAAACTCTCTCTCCTTCAAAAACGCAGCTAGCATAATGTAGTCCATGATTAAGAATATGAATATTTGCATCTGCCCAATCTACGGCTTTTCCATTAAACCAAATTTTACCTGATCTTTTGTCGTAGGGAATGCTTTCCATTTGTTTGAATATATAGATTTTTTAAATATAAAAAAGTATATTCAAAACAAGAATAAGTCAATATAACTTACCAATATGAAAGATTTACTTTATTTAAAGGATGAGCAAATAAAAGAGTTTATACAATTACTTTATTACGCGTATAGAGAAACTTTTTCTGACCCAAAAGAAATTTTATCTAAGAAATATTTTGGCCCTGCGCATTTGCGAGCTTTAAATTTAATTGAAGGAAATCCAGGAATTAATCTGGGCGAGCTTATTTTTAGATTAAAAGTGACAAAACAAAGTTTAAACAGAGTTTTAAGAGATCTAATAAAAGCCAAAATGATAAAGCAGATTCAAGATGTAAATGATACAAGAAAAAAAAATCTATTTTTAGACAAGGAAGGTAAAGTATTTTTTGAAGCTGTGTATGAAACTCAAAAAAAAAGAATTTTTAATGCTTTAAAAAATTCAAGCTCGGATTCAGTTATTAAATTTAAAGATGTTTTAAAAAAAATTATTCATGGAAAATAATAAAAACCACATATTAATTGTTGATGATGATGATAAAATTCGAAATCTTTTAAAAGATTATTTGAATGAAAATCATTATATTGTATCAACGGCAGAGGACGCAATACAAGCTAAAGAAAGATTAAAAATCATAAGATTCGATATAATTATTTTAGATGTAATGATGCCTGGACAGGATGGGTATGACTTAACAAAAGAAATTAAAAAAGATAGCAAAGTTCCAATTATTTTACTTACAGCAAAAGGGGAAGTGGAAAATAGAATAAAAGGTTTAGAGCTTGGTGCTGATGATTATTTAGGAAAACCTTTTGAACCAAAAGAATTATTATTAAGAATAAATAACATTCTCACGAAAAAAAATAAAGTCAATTTAAGATCGCAATATAATATCGGAAAAGCTCAAGTTGATTTGAATAAAATGACAATAACCCTAGAAGAAAAAATAAAGAAAATTAATAATTCAGAGAAAAAAGTTTTATTGGAAATGTTAGCTAATCCTGGGACTGCTTATTCAAGGGATGAGATAGGAAAAATTTCAGGAATAAGCCAAGAAAGGTCGATTGATGTAATGATAACACGATTAAGACAAAAATTAGAAATTAATCCAAAAAATCCCAAATTTTTGCAAACAATAAGAGGTGCAGGTTATGTTCTCTGGATTGAATAAATTTATAAAGTATATTTTGCCAAAGAGACTTTTTTATAGAGCATTAATAATTGTTGCTGCTCCAACTATAATTCTTCAATTAATTATAACAATTGTATTTTACGATAGCGTCTGGATTAAAGCGAATAAAAATACAACTAGATCTCTTGTTGCTCAACTTAAAACTATAGAAGAGGTTTATAACAATGACAAAAGTAACTTAGATTTTTTAACCGATAGTTATAAAAATAATTTTAATTTTGAAATTGGAATTAATCAGGATAATTTTCCAAACATTAGCGGAGAGCGTAAATTTAGTCCTATGGATAGATCCTTGAGGAGAGAACTTAAATCAACTTTTGGAAATAATAATTATTGGTTTAATACCTCCAAATTTAAAAATGCTGTTGAAATCAAAATAAGATCTGAAAGTGAAGTAATAGAATTTTTAGTGCCGAAAGATATGGTGTCAGCATCTTCTGTAAGATTATTTTTATTATGGACTACTCTGCCATCAATCGTTTTAATTATTATCGCGTTAATATTTTTAAAAAATCAAACAAAGCCTCTAGTAAAACTTGCTAAAGCAGCTGAAAGATTTGGTAAGGGGGATTATGTTAATGACTTCAGAGCCTCAGGTTCGCAGGAAATTAGAAAGGCAGCTTTTGAATTTGATCGAATGGCTAAAAGAATAAACAGACACCTTAACCAAAGAGCTGAAATGTTATCCGGAATTAGTCATGATTTGAGAACACCTTTAACAAGATTAAAGTTACAACTAGCAATGTTAAAACAAAAAGATGTCTCTGAAAGCATGTCTAAAGATATTGATGAAATGGAAAAAATGCTGAATGATTATTTACAATTTGCAAAAACTCAGGTTCAAGAATCTTCTACAATTATTAATTTAAATGATCTTTTGATCTCGATAAGAAATAAGTTTAATAACAGTAACTTCACTTTTAATCAAAGCAGTGATTTGATTGAGTTAAAAGGAAGACTTACAGCTTTGCAAAGATCTTTTGAAAATATTATACAAAATGGTCTAACTTATGGAAAAAAAGTAAACGTTGAAATTCAAAAAGGAAATAGACTAACCACAATTTTATTTGAGGATGATGGGCCTGGCATACCAGAGGATCAATATAAGAATGTTTTTAAACCTTTTTTTAGACTTGATAAAAGCAGAAGTTTAAATAAATCTGGTGTAGGTCTTGGTTTAGCAATTGTTGAAGATGTAATTAATTCACACGGTGGAAATATTCAATTGGGTAAAAGTAAAAAAAATGGCCTGCTGGTTAAGATCTCTTTGCCTTTTTAATTTTTTTATTTTTAGTCAATTTTTTGATCACCGCATCTTGCTTTTGAACAATTTTTTTTAAAACTTCAAATTCCTCTCTAGATACAAGTTCAAGCTTATTAATTATCTTATCTTTTTTAAATTTCCAGTCTGTTGAAATTTCTTTTCTAATATCCTTAGAAGTTAAAATGCCATTTTCAATCAAGCTAGATAAAGATTTTAAAATTTTTTCTGAATTACTCATAAGTTATCTTATTTGATGGTCACGATAATTTCAAATATGATATAAGATATTATGTATATCCATAATTTAGACCCTGTTTTATTCGATTTTGGATTTATAGCAATCAGATGGTATTCGTTAGCTTATATCATCGGAATTGTTCTCGGTTGGTGGTTAGGAAAAAAAATCATCAAAAATTTTTTACTAAATGTTAATTTTAAATTTGACCTAAAAGAGTTTGATGATCTTATAACTTATCTAATTATTTCCATAATAGTTGGTGGTAGACTTGGATACGTTCTTTTTTATAATTTTGAATATTATATTTCAAATCCAGTAGAAATAATAAAAATTTGGGAAGGTGGAATGTCTTTCCACGGAGCTTTGATTGGAATAATAATAGGCACATACTTTTTTTCAACTAAGAAAAATATACCGACATTTTTTTTCCTGGATGTTATAGCGTGTGTTTCTCCGATAGGCATACTATTTGGAAGAATCGCTAACTTTATCAATGGAGAACTTGTTGGAAAGGTAACTGAAGCATCTTGGGGTATTATTTTTCCGACTATTGACATGATGCCAAGACACCCTTCTCAATTATATGAAGCTTTATTAGAAGGTTTAATATTATTTATTTTAATTAATACGATTACTTTAAAACAAAAATATAAGATTGGTCTAAACTCATCGTTATTTTTAATTTTTTATGGCATATTTAGAATTATAGCTGAGCAATTTAGAGAGCCGGACTCTCAACTAGGTTACTTATTTGGAAATTTAAGTATGGGCACAATACTCAGTTCTATAATGGTAATTTCTGGTTTTGTGATTTTGATTATTTTGAGAAAAAAAAATGAAATTTAATCAAAAGTTTTTTAAAAAGTCAAAATTTTTACCAGTTGATAATTTTTTCAAAAATATACTTTATGATAATCAATTTGGGTACTACACTACAAAACAGCCTTTTGGTCGAGACGGTGATTTTATTACATCGCCTAAAGTTTCAAATCTTTTTTCTGAAATAATTGCAATATGGTTAATTAATACATGGGAAAATTTTGGCAAACCAAAAAAATTTAATTTTGTTGAGCTTGGTCCTGGAGATGGAAGTTTAGCAAAAACTCTTTTGGATACTTTTAAAAAATTCCCAGAATTTAATTCAGTAAAAAAAATATACCTTTATGAAAAAAGCAAATATTTAAAAAAAGTTCAAAAACGTAAGATTGCAGACAAAAGTGTAAAATGGATTAAAAATTTTAATAATATTAAGGATGGGCCTGTAATTTTTTTTGGTAATGAATTTCTTGATGCAATTCCAATAAAACAATTTAGAAAAGAAAACGGCTCATTTTTTGAAAAAAATTATATATTAAATAAAAACTTTGATATTGAGGAAACTTATAGAAAAGCGTCGAAGATAAACTCAAAAATGTTAAAATCTTATTTATCTATAAAAGATTTAAATTTTATTGAATTCCCTAAATTAGGATTTCAAAATCTACAGAAAATAACAAAAAAGATTTTAAAGTTAGAAGGTTGTATATTGTTAATAGACTATGGATATTTAAAACCTCATAATGAAAATACTCTTCAATCAGTTTATAGGCATAAGAAAAATAAACTTTTAGATAATTTAGGAAAAGCAGATGTAACTGCTCATGTCAATTTTGAATTATTGAAAGAATTTTTTAAAAAAAATAATTTAAAAAATAAAAAAATTATAACTCAGCAAGAATTTTTAAAAAGTAATGGTATTATTGAGAGAGCAGAGATATTAGCAAAAAAAATGAAATTCAGAGAACAATCAGATCTATATTTAAGATTGAAAAGATTATTACATCCAAAGTTAATGGGTAATCTATTTAAAGTAACATTAGCTTATAATTCTAAAAATAAAAATTTTAACGGCTTTAATTAATGTTTTACTCAAAGAAATTAAAAAGATTTAAAGAAATAAAACACTGTTTTTTTTCTAAAAAAAATGGGTACTCATCAAGCATCTATAAAAGCTTAAATTGCGGGCTTGGATCAAAAGATAAAAAGAAAAATGTTAAAAAAAATCTAAAACTTGTTGCAAAAAAAATGAGAGTAAAATCAGAAAATTTAGTTTTGATGCATCAAACGCATAGCAACAAGGTAATAGAAATTAAAAGAATTAATTATAAAAAGAAGATTTATGCAGATGCAATGATTACGAAGATGAGAGGAGTTTCTCTGGGAGTGCTTACTGCTGATTGTGTTCCTATAATATTATATGACTCTAAAAATAAAATTGTTGGTTGTATTCATGCAGGGTGGAAAGGAGCGTTTAAAGAAATTGTTAAAAATACAATATTGAAAATAAAAAAAATAAGTTTAAACAGCAAAATTTACGCAAGCGTAGGTCCTTGTATAGGTCATAGAAGTTATGAAGTTGATATAAAATTTTATAAAAAATTTATTTCAAAAAGCACTAAAAATAAAATCTATTTCTTGCATAAAAGCAAATCAAAGAAACTATTTAATTTACGAAAATTTGTAACTGATAAGCTTAGACAGTGTAAGGTTGAAGTTGACCAGGTGAGTCATGACACATTTGCTGAAAAAAATAAATTTTTTAGTTATAGAAGATCGTGTAAATTAAAGCAGAAAGATTACGGGAGATGCATCTCTACAATTGGGATGCTTAATTAATTTGAAAAGATAACGAAATAAGGTATAAATAAGGACATTTCATGAAAATTTTAACTGGAACAAGCAATCTTAAACTTAGTAAGGATATTGCAAAGAATTTAAAATTAAAATTAATCAACACAAATATTAGAAGATTTGCCGACGGTGAGATTTACATAGAAATTAATGAAAACATTAGAGGTAATAGTGTATTTGTTATTCAATCAACTTCTAATCCAGCTAATGATAATTTAATGGAGCTTCTATTAGTTATTGATGCTTTAAAAAGATCTTCGGCAAAAACAATTACAGCTGTTATTCCTTATTTCGGTTATGCAAGACAAGATAGGAAGGTTGCACCTAGAACTTCAATCTCAGCAAAAGTGGTTGCTAACCTATTAACCAATGCAGGAGCAAATAGAATTGTGACCGTTGATCTGCATGCTGGACAAATCCAGGGATTTTTCGACATGCCTGTAGATAATTTATTTACTACACCTTTATTTTCAAAATTTATTAAAAAAAAAATAAGCTCTAAGAAATTAATTTGTGTATCTCCAGATATGGGTGGAGTTGCAAGGACAAGGGCGCTTGCTACAAGATTAAAAGCTGATCTTGCTATTATAGACAAAAGAAGACCGGCGCCAGGTAAATCAGAAGTAATGAATATTATTGGAGATGTAGAAAATAGAACATGTATTATTGTGGATGATATAATTGATAGCGGTGGTACAATAATTAACGCGGTTGATGCCTTAAAGAAGAAAGGCGCCAAGGAAGTTTATGTATTTATCACCCATGCTGTTTTAAGCGGAGAAGCTGCCAAAAAAATTAAAAATTCAAAGATTAAAAAACTAATTATTACTGATACAATCGACAACACCAATAAGATTAAAAATAACAATAAAATAGAGGTATTATCAATCTCTTCTCTTATGTCTGAGGCTATAAAAAGAATAGCCAATTCAAATTCTGTATCAGATTTGTTTAATTAACTCTTGTTTTGACAAACATCTTGGGTTATATACCCACTTCAGCAATTTATGAGTAATTTAAAGGCTATAAAAAGAGAAAATACCTCCTCTGGCTCTAACAACAAATTAAGATCAGAAGGATTAGTTCCTGCAATTTTATATGGGGGTAAAGATGCCAATCAAAATATTTCAGTAAAAAAAAAGGATGTCTCAACTTTAGTTTACTCAGATACATTTTTATCCAAAGTTTTAGAGTTAGATATTGATGGTAGAAAAGAAAAAGTAATTCCTCGAGAAGTTGCTTTTCATGTAGTTTCGGAGGAACCAATTCATATAGACTTCATGAGAATAGTTGCTGGTAAAAAAATCATTTTAGAAATTCCAGTAAAATTTATTAACCATCCAGACTCTCCAGGTCTGAAAAGAGGCGGAGTATTAAACATTGTAAGAAGAAAAGTAGAATTAAAATGTCCTGCAGAAAACATTCCAAATGAAATTGTTGTTGATTTAGCGGGAACTGATATTGGAACAAGTATAAAAATATCTTCGGTGAAATTAGAAAACAATGTCTTTCCAACTATTACGGATAGAGATTTTGTTATTGCTACGGTTGCATCACCAACAGTTATCAAAGAACCAGAGAAACCAGCAGAAGGTGAAGCCACAACTGAAGGAGCTGAGGGTGAAACGCAAGCAGAGGGAGCAGAAGCAGCAACTAAAGATGGAGACTCAGCTAAGAAAGATGAAAAAGCTAAAGAAGGTGGCGATAAAAAACCTGAAGAAAAAAAACCAGCTGAAAAGAAATAATTAATATGCTTTTACTTGTCGGATTAGGAAATCCTGGATCCAACTATACTAATACTAGACATAACATTGGTTTTAAAATTATAGACGCAATTAACGCTCATTTTAAACTTTCTAAACAAAAACCAAAATTTAAAGGTTTGCTTACAACTGGTAATATTGATGAAAAAAAAATATATGCAATTAAACCTTTAACATTCATGAACAACTCGGGAACAGCAATAAAAGAATTGATAGATTATTTCAAAATTGACGCTAAAGATGTTTTTGTTTTTCACGATGATATGGATATTGACTTTGGAAAAATTAAAGCAAAATTTGGTGGAAGTAGTGCTGGTCACAATGGAATTGAGTCTATTGATAAATTCATAGGAAAAGATTATTCAAGGGTAAGAATTGGAATAGGTCACCCGAAACAAAAGAAAAAAGTAAACAATCATGTGCTAGAAGATTTTAAAGAGGATGAAGAAGAAAAAATTAATGAGATTACTGAAAATATAGTAAAACAGCTACCTACCCTTATTGAAAAAAAAATTGATCTTTTTTCAAGTAAAGTAAATCAAGATCTTAATGGGATTTAAATGTGGAATTGTAGGGCTTCCAAATGTTGGAAAGTCTACTCTTTTTAATGCATTAACAGCTTCTAAAAACGCAGAGGCTGCTAACTTCCCTTTTTGTACAATTGATCCAAATATTGGAATAGTAGACGTTATTGATGAAAGACTGGATAAATTAACGAAATTATCAAACTCAAAGAAAAAAATTTATACAAATATCACTTTTGTGGATATTGCAGGCTTAGTTAAAGGAGCATCAAAAGGTGAGGGTTTGGGAAATAAATTTCTATCTCATATTAGGGAGGTAGATGCTATTATTCATTTAGTAAGATGTTTTGACTCAGAAAAAATCACTCACGTCAATTCTAAAATCAATCCAGTTGAAGATTTAGAGACTATTAAAACAGAGATTATACTTTCTGATTTAGATATTATTCAAAAAAAACTTGAAAAAGGTAAAAAAAAACTTCTTGAAGAAAAAGAAATAGAAATTCTTGAAGAAAAATCAAAACTGTTAAATGAAGGTAAAGAGCTGATAATTAAAAATGAATTTGAGAAAAAATTTTTATCTAGCCTGGGATTATTGAGCATAAAACCTAAAATTATAGTATGCAATGTTGACGAAGAAAGCCTAGCAAAAGGAAATAATTTAACTAAAGAAGTAATAAAAAAATATTCTAATGAAAAAGTTGTAATTATTTGCGCCGATATTGAGGATCAGATAATGGGTTTGGACAATAATGAAAGAGAAACTTTTATGAAAGAAATAGGATTGAATAAAACTGGCTTAAATCAATTAATAAAAAAGGGATATGATCTTTTAAATCTTGATACATTTTTTACTTCTGGTCCAGAAGAAAGTAGAGCTTGGACTATAGAGAAGAATACTTTAGCGCCAAAAGCTGCAAGTGTAATACATACAGATTTTGAAAAAAATTTTATTAGAGCTGAAGCGGTTTCATGTGAAGATTTTATCAAATACGGTAGTACAGAAAAATGTAAAGAAAATGGAAAATTAAGAATCGAGGGTAAAGATTATGTTGTAAAAGATGGTGATGTATTATACTTCCGAGTCAACCCGTGACCAAATTCTCTTCATACTCAAATATACTAAAGTAGTTAAAAGAATTAAGTATACGATTACTTTAACACCTGTTCTATGTCTTTCTTCTAATTCAGGCTCAGCGGCCCATGTTAAAAATGTTGTAACATCTTTAGCCATTTGTTCGACCGAGGCTTGCGTTCCATCAGAATATTCTACGATATCTTCACTTAAAGGAGACGCCATTTTTATTTTATTCCCTATCATATATTTATTATAATAAACTCCATCATCGAGTGTAACGCCCTCTGGTGGATCTTCGTAACCTACTAAAACTGAATAAATATAATTCGAACCACCTGGTCTTGCTTTAACCAGTACCGACATATCGGGTGGATAAGCTCCACCATTTGCAGCTATAGAAGCTTTCACATTTGGATATGGATTTTTAAATTTATCTGCAGGTCTTCCTGCTCTAGTAAACATTTCACCTTGATCATCTGGGCCGTCAGTTATTTCTACGCTTGCTGCTATTGCTTTTACTTCTTGCTCAGAAAACTCTGGGCCTCCAGGTTCACCAAGATTTCTATAACTTAGATATTGCATTGAATGGCAGGAAGAACAAACTTCCTTGTAAACCTGAAATCCTCTTTGTAGTGATGCTCTATCAAACTTTCCTGTTATACCTTTAAAGCTCCAATCAACTTTTAAAGGTTCAGCCTGATCACCGGCACTGTGTGATTGAGCTGAAGAAGCTAAAAATAAAATAATAATAAGAAAAAAACTTTTTATATTAGATTTTTTCATTATCCTTCCTAGCGAGTGCTGGGTCCGCTCCGCCAGTGAGAACCGGCTCAGAAATACTCATAGGTATTGGATCGGTTTTCTCTAACAATCCAACTACAGGCATTACTATGATAAAATGTGCGAAATAGTAAATAGTTCCTACTCTTGCTAAAACTAAATAAATTCCCTCGGCAGGCATTGCTCCCATATAGCCTAGCATCAAAACATCTAAAACAAATATCCAATAAAATTGTCTGTAGATTGGTCTAAATACTGCTGACCTGACTTTAGAAGTATCTAACCACGGTAAGACAAACAAAATAAAAATTGCTCCAAACATTAAAATTACTCCGCCTAATTTATCCGGAACAGATCTTAATATTGCGTAGAAAGGTAATAAATACCATTCAGGAACAATGTGTGCTGGGGTTACTAGTGGATTAGCAGGAATATAATTATCAGAATGTCCTAAAATATTTGGTGAAAAGAATACAAAGCCTGCAAAGATAATCATAAACATTAATAGTGCGAAAGTATCTTTTATAGTAATGTAGGGATGAAACGGAACTGTATCTTTGGATGGTTTTTTTATATCAATTCCCACTGGATTATTATTTCCTGGCACATGGAGTGCCCATATATGTAAAACAACTAATCCCAGGATTAAAAAAGGTATTAAATAATGTAAACTGAAAAATCTGTTAAGAGTTGGATTATCTACCGAATAGGCTCCCCATAACCAAGTTGTAATACTTTCTCCTACTAGAGGTATTGCGCTAAATAAATTAGTTATTACTGTTGCTCCCCAAAAACTCATTTGTCCCCACGGCAAAACATAACCCATAAAAGCAGCAGCCATCATTAAAAGATAAATTAAAAGACCTATAATCCATATTACTTCTCTTGGGGACTTATACGATCCATAAAATAAAGATCTGAATATATGAATGTAAACTGCAAGAAAAAACATTGAAGCTCCGTTACTATGTATGTAACGAATTAACCAACCATAGTTTACATCTCTCATTATGTGTTCAACACTTGCAAAGGCCAGGTCGGCATGAGCTACGTAGTGCATTGCTAAAACTATGCCTGTTATTATTTGTGTCAACAAACAAAAAGTAAGTATGCCGCCAAAAGTCCACCAATAATTCAAATTTTTTGGTGTTGGGTAATCTGTGAGATGTGCACCTAAAGTTAAAAGTGGAAGACGATCATTAAACCATTTTCCTGCTTTAGACTTTGGTGTATATTCATGTTCACTCATAAATTTTTATCCTATTTTAATCGTGTTATTATCTACAAACTCAAATTTTGGTATTTCCATATTTTTTGGAGCTGGACCTTTTCTAATTCTTCCTGATAAATCATAATGTGAACCATGGCATGGGCAAAACCAACCATTGTAATCACCTTTATCTTTTAAAGGAACACAACCCAAGTGAGTACACACTCCCAACATAACTAGCCACTCGTCTTTTCCATCTTTTACTCTGTCCTCATCTTTTTGCGGATCAGGTAAATCAGATAAGTTAACTGCTCTTGCTTCAGCAATTTCATCAGATGTTCTTCTTTTTAAAAACACAGGTTTCCCTCTCCATAACACCGTTATCGAATTTCCTGGCTCAACTTGACTTATATCAACTTCAGTTGTAGCCAGTGCTTGTTGGGCTTTGTCAGGATTCATTTGGTGAACTAAAGGCCAAACCACTGCTCCAAGTCCGACTGCTCCAACTGTATAGCTAGCTGTAAATAAAAAATCTCTTCGATTTACTTTTTTTTCTTCTTTGCTCATTAATGTTTGTGTTTATAATGGAATTATTTAATAAAACTATATTTTTTAATTTTCTAGGGTCAGAATGACACATAATTAAAGCAATAATAATGCACATAGCGCTCTACAAACCAGATATACCCCAAAATACAGCTGCCATAATAAGGTTAGGTGCCTGCTTGAACATTAAAATTCATATTATTGAGCCCTGTGGTTTTAACTTACATGACGCAAGATTTAAACGAGTAGTAATGGACTATTTGGGATTTAGTAAAATAACAAAATATGAGGATTATGATAAATTTTTAAGCAAGAATAAAAAGAAAAGAATTGTGCTTATGACAACTAAAGCTAAAAAAAACTATCACAAATTTAATTTTAAAAAGAATGATATATTGTTGTTTGGAAGAGAAAGTGCCGGGGTTCCAGAGAGTCTACATAAAACAATAAAAAATAAAATAAAGGTCCCAATGAATAAAAAAACAAGATCACTTAACGTTGCTATGAGCGTAGCCATAATTTCCTCTGAAGCTCTTAGGCAAAATAACTTATTAAAATAATGATTTCATCTGATTTTAGAAAAAAAATGGCTGATAGTTGGTTTTCATACCTTCAAATACAGATATGTAAATCGTTTGAAATTTTAGAAAATAATAAATCTAAATTTACTAAAAGAGTTTGGAGCAAAAAAAATATCAAGGAAGGTGGTGGAACTTCTTATTTGTTAACTGACGGAAAAATATTTGATAAAGTTGGAGTAAATAAATCGACAGTGTCTGGTATTTTTCCAAAAAAATTCAGATCAAATGTACTTGGGGCTGAAAAAGAAGGGAAATATTGGGCTTCAGGAGTTTCTGTAGTTGCTCATATGAAAAATCCAAAAATTCCCGCAATTCATTTTAATACGAGATTTATAGTTACATCAAAAGAATGGTTTGGTGGTGGAATGGATGCAACGCCTAGTCATAATGACAAAAAGGAAAAACAGATAATTCATAATTATCTTAAAAAAATATGTTCACAAAATAAAAAAAATTATAAAAAATATAAAAAATGGTGCGATGAATATTTTTATTTACCACATAGAGAGGAAGCAAGAGGAATTGGTGGAATTTTTTTTGATTATGAAACTAAAGATTGGATCAGAAATTTCAAATTTGTAAGAGAACTTGGATTAGCTTTTATTGATATTTCAAATCAAGTTATCAAAAGAAAAAAAAAATTTAGATACACAAAAAAAGATAAAGAAAAACAATTGCTAAAACGTGGAAGATATGTAGAGTTTAACCTTTTGTACGATAGAGGTACAAAATTTGGTTTAAATTCTGGAGGAAATACGGAGTCTATTTTAATGTCTTTACCTCCTGAGGCTAAATGGAAATAATTATGGATAAAGAACCTATAACAGTGAATGGTCTTCAAAATTTAAAAGCTGAGCTTGATGATTTAAAAAATAATCAAAGACCAAAAGTTGTTGATGCAATTGCTGAAGCTAGATCACATGGTGATTTGAAGGAAAATGCGGAGTACCATGCGGCTAAAGAGCAACAAGCCTTAATAGAAAGCAGAGTTATTGCAATAAATGATTTAATTGCTCGTGCAAATGTAATTGATGTTACTAAAATTGAAAATAATGGAAAAGTTATCTTTGGTTCATCCGTAAAGCTACAAGATCTTGAGGCAGATAAACAAATTACTTATAAGTTAGTTGGTCAAGATGAAGCAGATATTAAAAAAAATTTAATTTTTTTTAAAAGTCCAATTGGAAAAGCATTAATTGGAAAAAATAAAGGTGAGATGGTGACCGTTCATACTCCATCGGGTGAAAAAAATTTTGAAATATTGGATGTTGAATATATTTAATTTGAATGAAATTGAATTATTTTTTTAATTCGATCTCTAGAAATTTTAAAATCATTTTTTATCCACTCAATTTCAATTTCTTTTAAAACTTTACCTATTAACGATCCTTGTTTCATGCCGTTTTCCATCAAGTATTTTCCATCAATAAAAAACTTATGAGTTTTGGATTTTAATATTCTTTTTAATGTATCAGAAAAATCCTCGAATTTTTGTCTTGTATTGATTACATAGTTTAAAATATTTAAATTTGTTAAATATTTTTTATTATATAAATAAATATTTTTTTCTAAATCTTTATTAAAAAAATTTTTATCATTACTTACTAATTTAAGAGTTTTAGCAAATGATTTGAGAACATCTTTTATATCGTTAGAAATTTTGTATTTATAGCCAAAGTACTCGTGGTTATCTTGATCATCAATAAGAAGTGCTGCAAGTAATAAAGTTTTATTCACTTGAGAATAGTCACAAATTTTATTTAACCTTTCTAACCTTTTAAGGTTTTTAAACTCAGGGAAAATAAGAGTAAAAATTTCTTTTAGGTCAGTGCTATAATTTAAATCCATAAATTTTTTTAAATCTAAAATTTTGTATAATTCAATTAAGATTCTTTCTTTTGAAATTTTTTTAATTCCATTTAAATTAGATTTAATTGCGTTTAGGGTGGATGGTTCAACTTTATTATCGTACATAATTTTGAAGCGAATAAATCGAATTATGCGTAAATAATCCTCCTCAATTCTTTTCTGTGGATCGCCAATAAATTTTACATTGTTATTTTTTAAGTCGTTTTTTCCTCCTTGCGGATCAAAAATTTTTCCTTTTATATCAAGATAAATAGAATTAATTGTAAAATCTCTTCTTTCAGAGTCAATTTCCCAATTATCGATGTACTCGACTTCTGCATGTCTACCATCCGTTTCTACATCTTTTCTTAGCGTAGTTAGTTCAATTTTAATTTTCTTTGATATTAAAGTTACAGTTCCATGTTTTAATCCAGTATTAACAACTTTAAAATCTGTGTTTTTAAATTTTTCTTCGATTTCACTCGAGTTTAAAATAGTTGCAATATCAATATCATCAATTTCATCATTAGATAAATATTTCCTAACACAGCCTCCAACAAATCTAGCTACGATGGTGTCAGCTGGAAATCCCTCTTGAAGTTTATTAAATACAAATTTAATTTCTTTATTTTTATAAAATGGAAAAAAGTTTCTTTTAATCTTTCTTATGTAATTGATACTTTTATCAAGCATATGTATGTGGCTGGGGCACTAGGATTCGAACCTAGGATGGCGGTATCAAAAACCGCTGCCTTACCGCTTGGCTATGCCCCAATTAAAAAATTGATATATCATAAATCACAAAAATTACATAGTTTTAGCTAATGTTAACCAATGATTAGAATACTTGGTTTTTAATTTATTCAAGGCTTTTTTTGCTTCAATTTTGTCTTTAAATACACCGTAACAAACTGACCCAGAACCTGTCATTCTTGCAAAAAAACATCCTTTTTTAATTTTAATATCTCGTAATAATTTCTTTATAGGGGGATATTTTTTTTCAACAATAAATTGTAAATCGTTTTGAGTTTTGGAAAGTAAACTTAAAAAATTATCTCTAGTGATCGATTTTTTCTTTTTAAATTTCTCTTTTTTTGAATAAATCCTTACTTTTGAATAAATTTCAGTAGTAGAGCATCTTATTTTAGGCTTAACAAGAACAAAGTGGAACTTTTGTTTCATTTTTATTTCCTCTACTGAACTTAAATTTTTCAAAAAACCTAATTTTAAAAAAAAAAGTCTAAGATCAGTCCCAACTATCTTCTCAGCCTTTTTTATCAATTTATTGTTTAATTCTTCTTTAACAAGAAATTTTAAAATAGTAGCCGCATTACTTGTCCCTCCCCCTAAGCCGCCAAAAACAGGTATATTTTTAAAAATAGTTATCGAGTAATAATCAGAAATTAGATTTAATCTTCTTAATAGATTTAAAAGATTAATTACAGAGTTATCTTTTTTTTTTACAAGTTTTGCAAATGATCCTTTGAAACTTACCTTGTCTTGAATGCCTTTAATTTTAGAAATTCTTATTTTATCATTTAAATCTATTAAACAAAAATAAGATTGAATTTCATGCAAACCATTTTCAAGTTTTGAATTAACTTTTAAAGATAAATTTATTTTAGAAAAAGATTTAAGGATCATAAATTAAAGACCTTTAATCAATTTTTCTTCAATATTTTGTTTAAGATCTTCCTCAGTTTTTTCAAGCTCTAGCACATAGTTCCAATAATATCTGGCCTGTATTTTGTTTCCATTTTTCCATAAAACATCACCATAATGATCATTAACAATTGGATCTCCTGGCATAAGTTTTACCGCCAATTGAAGGTAGTTTTTTGCTTCCTGATATCTCTTTAATTTAAATAGCGCCCAGCCTAATGAGTCTGTTATATAAGGATCGTTTGATCTGAGTCTGTTAGCTTTTTCCAGCATTCTTAAAGACTTTTCTACTTTTACTCCCTGCTCTATCCAAGAATAAGCGAGATAATTGATTACATAAGCTTGATTTGGATCTGCTTTTAAAGATGCTAACAAATCTTTTTCAGCCTTACTCCATTTTCCAACTCTTTCATAGGCAACACCCCTACCATCTAATGCTTCTGCGTATAATGGATGAGATTTTTTTATTTTATCTAATATTTTGCTATAAAATAAAATTGACTCTTCGAACTTTTCATTATTTTTAAGAAACTCAGCATAATCAAACGTTTCATAAATTTCTTTATTTAATAAATTTTTATATGATGTTTTTAAAAGATTTATAGCTTTGTTCTTATTATTTCTCTTTATATAAATTCTTGCAAGTTGTTTCGATGAAAACCAATTAAATGCTTCCCCTTTTTTTTTGAGATTAGTATAAATTTTCTTCGCTTTTTCTAAATTATTAATTTTATAAAAATTTTCTGCAAGTAATGTATCGTAAGAGTGAAATTCTTCATTAAGATATTTTGCTAAATTCAAATAAAAATTTGATAAAGGATAGATAGATTGTGATGATAACGCGTTCGCTGTAATATACAAAATTTCTGCAACCACGTGGGTTTCTTTTCTACAACTAAATAGTAAGATGTTTTTATTTTTATCTAAATCAGTTTTTAATTGGTTCAATAATAAGTTTCTTGGATGTGTCTTCAATGATGAATTAATTATTTTTTTTGCATTTTCTATTTTTTTATTTGAAACTAGATATAATGCATAAAAATACTTGTATCTTGAAAAATCAGTTTTTTGATTAGATATAAGTTTTAAAAATAAAGTATTGGTGTTTGGTAGATTAAAGTAACAGTTTAGAAAAATGTTCTGTATTTTTTTGAAATTTTCAAAATTATTGTCTAATTTTTCTGTCTCAAATTTAGCTTTATCAAAATTTAGATTTGATAAGCTGGACCAGTTATAAAGTGAATTTGAAACATATTTATTGAGTAAGGATCTAGGATTTTTTTTTTGCGCTTTTAAAAAATATTTTTGTGCTAAATTGAATTTAGAATTTTTAAGATAGAATACGCCTGTAATTAATAAGCTTTCAAAATTATCAAGTTTCTTTTTCTCAAGTTTTCTTGAATAATTAAAGGCTTCCCTGAGATTTCCAGAATTGACTAAAGAATATAAATATTTGACTGAATAGTTTAAGTGTCTATTTTCTAGTCCACTTAATTTTTTTAGAAATTGGTAAGACTCATCGTACTGGTTTTCATTTAAAAGGAGTATTCCTGAGAAATAGTCTGACACGCTGTCTGCGCTATCGAACTTATCCAAAGAATAAGCATTTGATGTGAATAAAAAAATAATGACAAATATAATCTGTCCTATAATCTTACATTTTAAAAAAAACAATTTCATTTTAATAAATGTTAAAAAAAAATAGCATTAACGTAATAAAATTAATAAAATATTACAAACTAATTAATCATAATCTAATTTACAACAACAAGGCAATCAATAGATATAAACAAGACAAATTTGAAATTTCTACTGATAAAAATGAAAATTTAGAAAAATTAAGAAAATCTATTCACGGTATTAAAAATTGTATTTTAAAAAAGAACGCTACAAACATGGTCTTTGGTGACGGTAATCCTAAATCAAAAATAATGTTAATCGGCGAAGCTCCAGGAGCAAATGAGGATGAAGAAGGTTTACCTTTTGTGGGTCGAGCTGGAGCATTACTTGATAAAATGCTCACTGCAATCGATTTAGATAGAAAAAAAGTATATATATCAAATATAATAAATTACCGCCCGCCCGACAATAGAAGACCAACAGATGAAGAAATTAATAGATATTTACCGTTCATAACCAAACATATTGAGATTATAAATCCAAAAATTCTAGTATTGCTCGGTAGTACAGCCATGAATGCATTAATTGGAAGCGAAGAAGTAATATCTAAAATGAGAGGTAAGTGGATTGAAAAAAAATTTGGTAGTTGTAAAACTTCTGTAATTATAACATTTCATCCTGCTTTTTTAATGAGGCAACCAGCTCAAAAAAAAATGGCCTGGATAGACTTAAAAATGATAAGAGATAAAAAAATCTGATTAAATTGAAAAAAAAGATCATTACTGCCGGAGTTGATGAAGTTGGTAGAGGATGTCTTGCTGGTCCAGTAGTTTCTGCAGCTGTTATATTAAAAGAGAGCGTTAATCCAGACCTTCTGAAAGACTCAAAAAAAATTAGCTTCAAAAAAAGACAGAAAATATCAAATCATATTAAATCTCATTCTTTTTATGCCATAGGTTCAGCGTCTGTGGATGAAATTTTAAATTTGAATATTCTACAAGCCTCATTGCTATCAATGAAAAGAGCTTTGGCGCAGTTGACTATAAAACCTGATTTGACATTAATAGATGGAAATTTTGCACCAAGCGGACTTAAAAATTATAAAACTATCATTGACGGTGATGAAAAAATAAAAGTTATTAGTGCAGCTTCTATCATTGCAAAAGTTTATAGGGACAATTTAATGATAAAGCTTTCACAAGAATTTTCTAATTATGCTTGGGAGAGAAATTTTGGTTATGGAACTAAGGCTCATTTAGAGGGTTTAAAAAAGTTTGGTATTACCTGTCATCACAGAAAAGGTTTTAAACCCATACACAAGATATTGTCTAACTAAGAATCTCTAACACAAGACGACACATTTTTTCATCAAAAAGGTTTGACCCTAGATTCAATTTAGGGTTGAATCAAAAAATGTTTAAATTTTCCGATCAAATTGTGAATGGAGATTGTTTAAAGGAAATAAAAAAAATTCCTGATAAGTCTTTTGATTTAGTCTTTGCTGACCCTCCTTACAATATGCAGATTGGTGAAAAATTAACTCGACCAGATGCTAGCAAAGTGAATGGTGTAAATGATAAGTGGGATCAATTTAATAGTTTCAAACATTACGATGAATTTTGCGTTGCTTGGCTCAATGAGTGTAAAAGAGTCCTAAAAGATAATGGAAGTATTTGGGTAATAGGATCTTATCATAATATTTTTCGTCTAGGTTATCACTTACAAAATTTAGATTACTGGTTGCTTAATGATGTCATCTGGAGAAAGAATAATCCCATGCCAAATTTTAGAGGAACAAGATTTACTAATGCACACGAAACTCTTATCTGGGCTTCAAAAAATAAAAAATCAAAATATACGTTTAATTATCATTCGTTAAAATGCTTAAACGATGACTTACAGATGAGATCGGATTGGACACTGCCTATTTGCAACGGAAAAGAGAGGCTAAAGAAAAATGGAAAAAAAATCCACTCTACACAAAAACCAGAGGCTCTGTTACATAGAATTATTTTAGCTACCACAAACAAAGGTGATGCCATCTTTGATCCTTTTTTAGGCACTGGAACAACAGCAGTGGTTGCAAAAAAATTAGGTAGAAAATATTTTGGAATAGAAAGAGATAAAAAGTATTTTAAAGCTGCTGGTAATCGAATAAGAAAAGCTAAGGTAATTGAGGATGAATATTTAGACACTATTGAAAACAATAAATCAAAACCAAGGATACCTTTTGGTTCTCTTGTGGAACTAGGAATATTAAAACCTGGTACTACCCTATTCGATCCAAAAAAGAAGATTAATGCTAAAATTATGGCTGATGGAAGTATTAAATATAAAGAGTCAGAAGGTTCTATTCATAAAGTGGCAGCAACAATTATGGGAGCTGAAAGTTATAATGGTTGGACTTATTGGCATTGTAATATTAATGGATCTATTGTTGTAATTGACAGTTTAAGACAAAAATTTATCACTGAAACTAAAGCCTAATTCTTATAAACTTTACCTAAGTATCTTTTTACAAAGAATCTACGTTTTACTAAAAACTTCAAAAATAGATTTCTAATGTTTTGCATAATTTTGCTTGAAAGGTGGAATGCAAAGAAATTAAAATTTGATCTACTTCTTATAATTTTTGCCCTTTTTGATCTAATTTCAAAATAATTATTTTCTTTATCAAGCTTATCTTTTGTCAATAAATTAAATATTTCAAAAGCGCTTTCTATAGACTGCCCTGCACCTTGTGCAAGAGTTGGCAAAAACCCATTAAAAGCATCTCCAATATAAAATATCTTTTTATTAGAAGAAGGAATAATTTTTGGTGTAAAATATAAAGGCCATGTTTTTATTTCATTCTCAAATATATTTTTTAATTTTGGATTTTGTTTTAAAACAATTTCTTGAACTAACTGTTTGACGTTATCAGGTTCATATTTTTTACATCTCATTATACAAACCATATTAAGTTCTTTTTTTTTATTTATTGGATAAAGAACAATATGACTCTTGCTTCCGAGCATTAAACTTATATTTTCTTCATTTATATCAAATTCAGATTTTGAATTTAGTATTACTCTCGCCGCAATAGCTTTTTTAAATCTTGGCTCATTTTTTTTCATTTCAAAAAATGACCTAATGTTTGAAAATATTCCATCAGCACCAATAACAAAATCTACTAGATCATTTGTGTTATCGTCAAATTTGATAAGAACTTTGTCTTTTAGTTCAGAAACTTCTTTTATTTTTTTTCCAAATCTTAAATGCTGAGTGTAAATATCTTCTTTCAAAAATTCAATTAAAGTAGATCTTTGAAGAGTTGTATATTTTGCTTCAAGGCTATTAAACTTGGATAAATTTAAATCACATATTTTTTCATTTTGTATATTGTAAAAATCTATTGTTTTTGGGTGAAAAATTTTTTCGTTACTAATTTTATCAAAACTTATTTGATTTAAAATTTTTATGCTATTTGTTGCTAATTGAATACCGTACCCCTCCTCAAGAGATAAACTTTCTTCTCTTTCATAAACCATAAATTCATGCTCTGTATATTTTTTAATTAAATTTGCTAAAGTTAATCCTGCTATACCAGCGCCAATTATTGCAATTTTCTTTTTCATTAAAATAAAGTTAAAACTTGATTGAATATTCTTTTAGTAAAATTAGGAATAAATTCTTTATTGTTATTTAAAGAGTACCAATTATACGATTTTGGAATTTTATTTGAAAATTTATAATATAAATTTATATTAAGTCTTAAATTTGAAATGGAATTTTTATAATTTTTAAGAAATCTCCAATTTTTTTTTTCAATATTATTTTTCATTTTTTTTATTGATGGTAAATTAAAATTTTTAAGAAAACTTATTTCATTTTCTTTTGTCAAAGCTATTTGTTTCTTTTTGTTTAAATAACAAAAAATATCATAATTCATAATCTTTATTTTTTTTATTTTTTTTATTTTAATTTTTTTTGACGATTTTAGATACCTGCAACTTTTATTCAAACAACATTGACTACATTTTGGGTCCTTTGGTCTACAAATTAAGGCTCCAAATTCCATTAATGCTTCAACGAAATCAGAGTTTCTATTTGTAATGAAAAGACTCTTTTTGTTAATATGGATTAGTTTTTCAAAATTTATTTTTGACTCTTTTTTATTTAGATATCTTGCGAATACTCTTTTTACATTTCCGTCTATAGCTATTGTTGGATAATTATGAATAAACGCTAGCAATGCATTACCAGTATAATCACCGACTCCTGGTAATTTTTTTATATCTTTTAAATTATTTGGTAGCTTAGAATTGTAACTTTTTACAAGTAATTTAATTGATGCCAGTAAGTTCTTAGCTCTTCTATAATAACCTAAACCTTCCCAGAGCTTAAGAATTTGATTTTCATTTATCTTGGACAGAGACTCTAGTGTCTTATATCTATTTGTAAATTTATTAAAATAAGGAATAACTGTTTTTACCTGAGTTTGTTGCAGCATAAATTCACTTAATAGTCTGTAATAAAGCTTTTTCGGTGATTTTTTGCTAACACGCCAGGGTAGATTGCGTTTGCTATTATCATACCAAGCTAGAATTTTTTTTGATAAAGTTGGATTTAAATGCATATTAAAAATAATAATAAAGCTCAAATGTTCATACAAGGACTAAGACCTTTTTCAAGTTCTATTCCTAAAACTTTAAAAAAGCACCTCAGAAAAGGTGGTTATAATTATTCTAATATTGTGGACAATTGGACAAAAATGGTCAGCAAAAAGATTTCGGACTCGTGTTACCCGTTGACAGTTAAAATGGGTAAAGAAACGAAAAATGGAACTTTGGTATTAAATGTAATCCATGGAAAAGAAATGGAGATTGAATATAAAAAAGAAGAAATAATTGACAAAATTAATAGTTTTTTTGGTTACAATTGTATTAGTAAAGTTACATTAAAAATTGTACAAAATACTATAAAAACTAAAGATAGGGTTTTCCCAAAAATAAAAAACCTTACTGAAATTGAAAAAAAGATGAATAAGATAAATAATAATGATCTTAAGAACTCTCTAAAAAATTTTTTAAAGGCATTTAATGAAAGAAATAAATAAATTTTTAAGGATAATTTTTTATATTTCCTTTATTCTTGTAGCTCAAGCTGAAAGTAAAATTTTAAGCATAGGAAATTCAAACGCAAAGGTAACTGTAAAAGTTTTTTCTTCATTGACTTGTCCGCATTGTGCAAATTTTCATACTGCAATTTTCGACAGTCTAAAAAATGACTACATTGACAAAGGGTTGGTTAGATTTGAACATCACCCTTTTCCTTTAGATTTAGCAGCTCTCAATGCAGAAATTATATTAGGGTGTAAAAATAAAACAAATTTTAAACTTTTATCAGAAATATACATAAAGCAAAAAACTTGGGCAATAGGATCTGATATAAATATAATCAATGATCTAATTAAAAAAATAGGATTAAGTTTTGATTTGAGTAATGAAGAAATGGACACTTGTCTTAAAGATGAAAAAATACAAGATAAGATTTTAGAACAAAGAATTGAGGCTCAAAAAAAATATAAAATTGACTCAACTCCAACAATTCTAGTAAATGGAAAAAAGTATACTAATAAAATCGAATACAAGTTTTTCAAAAAAGCAATAGATAAACACTTATAGATGAAGTTTAAGCAACTTGACATAACAGGTTTCAAATCATTTTCAGAGAAAACAACATTTTTAATAGAAAATGGATTGACAGGGATAGTTGGTCCTAACGGTTGTGGAAAATCTAATATTGTAGAGTCCCTTAGATGGTGCATGGGAGAAAATTCTGCGAAAAGCATGAGAGGAAGCGGTATGGAAGATGTAATTTTTTCTGGGACATCTAATAGGCCTTCAAAAAATATTTCGGAAGTTTCCTTGTTGCTTGATAATCAAAATAAAGAAGGTCCAGCTCAATATAAAGAGTTTGATGAAATAACTGTCAGAAGAAAAATTGAAAAAGAAAAAGGTTCAAAATATTATATTAATGATAAAGAAGTTAGAGCTAGGGACGTACAAACTTTATTCGCAGATTTATCAACGGGAGCTCATTCACCGTCACTTATAAGTCAAGGTAGAATTGGGCAGCTTGTTACTTCAAAACCTATCGAAAGAAAATCTATTCTAGAAGAAGCTGCTGGAATTTCTGGCATACATGCAAGAAGACAAGAAGCCGAAACAAGACTTAATGCTGCAGAAAATAACCTAAAAAGAGCTGATGAATTAAAAAAACAACAACAAAAACAATTGGATAATTTAAAAAAACAAGCAGAAGAGGCAAGTCGATACAAAGAAATTTCAAGAGAAATAAAAAAAATTGAGGCTGGATTATACTATCTTAAAATTAAAGATATTGAGAAAGATAAAAAACAGATAATTGAAAAGCTAAGTGAACTAGAAGATGAGATAAGTGCAATTAATATAGACTTTAATCATAATAATACTCTTTTAGAAGAAGAGAATAAAAAATTGGCTCCATTGAGAGACAAAAAAATGGAGAGTGCAGCTAGCCTTCAAAAAATTAATTTAGAAATTACTAGTCTTGATGAGGAAGAAACAAGGGTAAAATCATTACAAGATAAACTTGAAAAATCAATTAAAACATTAGAGTCAGATCTCGAGCGAGAAAAAAGTATTTCATTAGACGCAGATCTTAATGAAAAGAGAATTTCTAGAGAAAAAGAAGAGTTATTAAAAACTGAAAAAGAATTGTTAGATGTAGAGACAAAATCATCAAAAGAATTAAAAAACTCAAAATCTCAATTAGACAACTTACAGTCTCAACTAGACGATATGTTAGATAAAATCGAAAGAGATATTGATAATGATAAAAAACTAACAAAGAAAACATTCGGTGAATTAAAAAAGTTAGTAAAAAAAATTACAGCCTCTCAGGAGGAATATGCCGAGAATTTCGGTAAAGATAAATCCATCCAAAGCGACTCTATTAAAAGAAAAGAAAGAATTAAAAATATTGACGTTGAACTTAAAAATTGGAGAAGATTAAAATCTAATTCGGAAAAAATGATATCAGAACTAACTGACCGTAAAGATAAAATTCAAATAGAATTAGTGGAAAATCAAAAAAATCCCGAACGTATTGCAACTTCTAAGGGTCAAAATCTACAAAATTTAGAAAATACTAAAAAAAGAAATGAAGAAATAGAAAACGAGTTAATTGAGGCTGAAAAAAAATATAACATGATCAACCAAAATATTAAAGAAATACAATCGAAACTATCAGAATTTAAAGAAAATAAAGCAAGAAATGAGGCTACTATTGAAGGAATAGAGAATAGAAAAAAAGACTTACTGTACTCAGTAAAGAGTGAACTAAATATTGAAAATGAAAATGAAATTTTACCTCAATCTGACTTAAATGAAGTTTCGCCTGATAATCTTCCCTCTATAGAACAACAATCTCAAAAATCAATTAAGATAAAAAAACAAAGAGAGTCTCTTGGTTCTGTAAACCTTAGAGCAGACGAAGAAACAAAAAAATATGAGGCTGAAATAAAAAAAATGGAAGATGATAGATCAGATCTTTATTCTGCCATTGTAAAATTAAAAACAAGCATTGATGAACTTAATCAAAAAGGAAGAGAAAGATTGCTTGAAGCTTTTACTAAAGTAAATAGAAAATTTAATGAAGTGTATACAAAGTTATTTAATGGTGGTACTGCAAAAATTGAGCTAGTAGACTCTGAAGATCCATTAGAAGCAGGATTAGAAATGTACGTTTCACCTCCTGGAAAAAGGTTGCAATCAATCACTTTATTATCTGGAGGGGAACAGGCGCTAACAGCTTTATCATTAGTTTTTGCTGTATTTCTAGTAAACCCATCACCAATTTGTGTTTTAGATGAGGTAGATGCACCATTAGATGATGCCAATGTTACTAGGTTCTGTGGATTATTGGATGAACTGACAAAAATAACAAAAACAAAATTTATAATTATTACTCACCATGCCTTGACAATGTCGAGAATGCATAGACTATATGGAGTTACAATGGCAGAACAAGGAGTTAGCCAACTTGTTTCTGTTGACCTGCAAAAAGCAGAAGAACTGGTTGCCTAAACATACATAATGACAATTCCTGAAGACTTTAAAACTCGCCTAAAAATTGCAAAAAGCAAAATAAAAAAGCAAATTGAAATTGACGCTGAAAATAGAGGCTCTTTTATGGGTAGTGCCTTTAAATTAGGAACAGAACTTGTAGCTGCGGTAGCAGTTGGGACAATAATTGGGTTTATTTTAGATAGTTGGTTTGATACTAAACCTTGGTTAATAATAATTTTCTTTTTTTTAGGTACTGCAGCAGGCATTTTAAACGTGATACGTACTGCTAACCGAATGCAAAAAGAAGATTAACTTTAGGAATTTATGGCAAGTAATCCAATGCAACAATTTAGTGTTCATAAAATTGGACCTGAGATAAACATCGCGGGAATAGACTTATCTTTTACAAATGCTAGCCTTTTCATGGTTATTAGTGCATCAATTATTCTGCTATTCTTATTTATTGGAACCAAAGAGAAAAAAATTGTTCCAGATAAAATTCAACTTATTGCTGAAATGTTTTATTCCTTTGTTGCTAAAATGATAAGTGATACAGCAGGCTCTAAAGCTAAACCTTATTTTCCTTTTATATTTAGTTTATTTATGTTTGTTTTATTCTGCAATATGGTCGGAATGTTACCCTACTCTTTTACAGTAACAAGCCATATCATCGTCACTTTAATTATGGCGCTTTTTATTTTTATTGCAGTTACCATTATTGGATTTGTTAAACATGGTTTTAAATATTTAAGTATATTTGTTCCAAGTGGAGTTCCAGCAGTATTATTACCATTAATCACTGTGATTGAAATTATCTCATACTTAAGCAGACCAGTCAGTTTGTCGGTAAGATTATTTGCAAATATGATGGCGGGACATACTATGTTAAAAGTTTTTGGTGGATTTGTTATAAGTTTAGGATTACTTGGTGGGTGGTTACCGCTTGGTTTTTCAATAGCATTAACAGGCTTAGAAATATTAGTTGCGTTTCTACAAGCTTATGTTTTTGCAATATTAACCTGCATCTATTTGAATGATGCATTAAATTTACATCACTAATTAATAAAGGAGGAAAAATGGAGTTAGAAGCGGCAAAAATGATTGGAGCAGGTCTTGCTGCAATCGCATTAGCAGGAGCTGGTGTAGGTATCGGAATTATTTTTGGTAACTACCTATCTGGTGCAATGAGAAATCCGTCTGCAGCTCAAAAACAGTTCCCTAACTTACTTTTGGGATTTGCTTTGGCAGAGGCGACTGGACTTTTCGGTCTTGTAGTAGCTTTGATTATTTTATTTGCATTTTAAATAAATAATAATGAGTAGATATTTTAGTTTTATTATAGCTTTATTGTCTATACGAAGTGATTTGTTTGCAGCTGAGGCGGGTATGCCTCAGCTGGACCCAAAATATTGGGCTTCACAAGCGTTTTGGTTAATTTTAGTTTTTACAATTTTGTATATCTCTATAGCAAAATTCTATCTTCCAAAAATTAAAAATAATTTAGATAATCGTGAAAATAAAATTAAGGACGATTTAGAAGATGCAAATAAATTTAAAGAGTTATCTGAGATGAAACTTAAAGAATATGAAAAGATTTTGGAAAATGCAAAAAAAGAGGTGATTAAAATTCAAATAGAGTCAAAAAATAAATTAGATAAAGATATTAAAACTAAGAAAGAAACTACAGAAAAAGAAATTGAAAAAGAAATTATAAAAGCTCAAAAAGAAATAAGTGATCTTAAAAAAAACTCAATCTCCAATATTCAAAAGATATCTGAAAATATTGCCTCAAATATCATAGAATTAATTTCCGGTGACAAACTTAACGAGAGCAGTATTAAAGCAGCTGTTGAAGATGTGTCGAAAAAAAACTTAGGTAAATATTTATGACGATTGATGCAACTTTTTGGGTAATGATATCCTTTTTTGCTTTTATAGGATTGCTTATATATTTTAAAATTCCTCAAAAAATTAAAACAACTTTAGAAGAAAATATTAATAATATTAAAAATCAAATTGATGAAGCCGATAAACTCAAAGAAGATGCTAAAAATATCTTAACGGAGCATGAAAAAAAAATTAGTAGTTCTAAAACTGAGGTAAAACAAATGATTAGTAGAGCAAGTGAAGAAGCGGAAAAAAATGTTATTAAAACTAATCAAGAATTTCATAATTTAATGGAATCTAGAAAGAAAAACGCTGAAGAAAGAATTAAACAACTTAAAAATCAGGCTTTAAAAGATATTAAAAATGCCTCGGTGAAAGTTGCTATAGAGTCAGTCGAAAAACTCATTAAAAATTCACTGGATAAAAGCAAATTAGATAAAATTTACAGCTCTAGTCTTGAAGAAACAAAATTAGCACTTAAGAAAAAATCTAGTTAGAATAGCCATAAATATATGGCAAAAAAAATTACTGTTATAGGTTCAGGTTTTGGAGGTCTAGCTGCAGCGCTTAGGTTAAAAGCTAAAGGCCATAAAGTTACTTTGGTAGAAAAACACCCTGACCTTGGTGGTCGTGCTAGAGTTTTCAAGAAAGACCAGTTTGTTTACGACGGTGGTCCAACAGTAATAACTGCCCCTTATCTATTTGAAGAATTATTTTCGCTATTTAATAAAAATATTTCTGACTATGTCGAAATAGTACCTTTAGACTTATGGTATCGATTTGTATTTAGTAATGGGGAAACGTTTGACTATAATGGAAATGATAAATCTATGGAAGAACAAGTTAGAAAGTTTAATTCTTCTGATTATGATGGGTATAAAAATTTAGTAAATTTTACTGAAAAAATTTTTAATAAAGGTTTTACAGATTTATCGGACAAGCCATTCAATAATTTAGTATTTATGATGAAGCAAATTCCATCTTTATTAAAATTAAAAAGTTATAAATCAGTCTACAGTTTAGTTTCGAAATATATTTCTAATGAAAAATTAAGAAGGGTGTTTAGTATGCACCCTCTTTTGGTAGGTGGAAATCCTTTCAGTACTACATCAATATATACATTAATTTTATTTTTAGAGAAAAAGTGGGGTATTCACTACTCAATGGGAGGAACAGGAAGTGTTGTTAAAGCTTTAGAAAAACTAATGATTGAGGAAAATATCAAAATTATTAAAGACGCTGAAGTTACAGAAATACTTACAGAAAATAAAAAGGTTAAAGGTGTTAAAATTAATAATTCAAAAATAATTAATAGCGATTATGTAATTTGTAATTCTGACCCCCCAAATGTTTATAACAATTTAATTAAATCAAAGGAAGATTATGATTTTTTATTTAAACAAAAAATGAAAAGGATGGATTATTCAATGGGATTATTTGTTTATTATTTTGGTTCTAAAAAAAAATACAACGATGT